>Ga0068855_100000097_pt1 | contig 106474 bp, 103 predicted proteins | sample KBSCornC52_FD_66592 | JGI IMG/M metagenome (GOLD analysis project Ga0068855, IMG submission 66592) | Corn rhizosphere microbial communities from Kellogg Biological Station, Michigan, USA - KBS Corn C5-2 | ecosystem: Host-associated > Plants > Roots > Rhizosphere > Soil ...
ACGCCGTTGTAATTCGCTGCCTCGATCTTCTATTCGTTTGTCACCAAAATACCCCGCATAATTTACTCCGATCATCCCGCTAATATCCACTTTTTATTTGTGGGTACACGGTAGCTCTTGAGAGGGGGCGTGCTGGCTTGTGATGTGGCGGGGGTGTGTTAGCCCGCATGTTGGTTAACACACCCCTCCACCCCTCTCAAGAGGAGAATCGCACAAGCCCGGCTTTAAAGGTTCCTGTTTTCTCCGTTTTTAATCGCTAAAAACGTTTTATAATGAAACTACAGAACAATAAGAATTGTAACTGCAAATTCTCTGACAATCATGCTGCTGCGGCCAACTTAAACCAAACACCCGATGATGAATTGCCCTCAAATTATATAAAATGCAGAAATAGCTTTACGGTGACAGGTTCATACGGATAGCGTTTAAGTACAGTCAATTATAGGTATATTTTAAATGATAATCAAAAATATTTTGATCATTTAAAATTCCTCCCCTTATGAAAAACCTCGGCAGCCGGCTTGGTACGGATGGGTATTTTATCACGTTCATCGGGCGTAGATGTTTTTTCGTCAGCACGTGAAAGGGTAAGTACCGGCAGGTTTTCATCATCGGCAGGGGTGAGGCCGCGCAGTAACCTGGTGAGGTTAAAACAGCGGTTCACAATCACGTGTATCACCTCGCCTTCTATCTGCAGTTTTCCTTCAACCATCAATAGCCGGGCCTGCAATATGTCTTTACGATATTTGTTAAACATGTTTTCCCAAACTACCAGGTTGCTAAAGCCGGTTTCGTCCTCAATGGTGATAAACAGGATGCCTTTAGCAGTGCCGGGCCTTTGCCGCACGGTAACCAGGCCGGCCACCTTAACCATATCGCCATCCTTAAGTGCCGATAAGTTATGCGTGGGGGTTACATGCAGCAGGTTAAGCTGTTCGCGTACAAAACTTACCGGGTGCGCTTTTAACGACAGTCCCGTGGCGGCATAATCCTGTATTACATGCTCTGCAGGCGTCATCAGCGGCAGGCAAATCTGGGTTTCTTTGGTGCTTTCGGATGGCTGGCCGGTAAACAAGCCTATGGGTTTATCGCTTAATGCAGGCACTTCCCATAAAGCCTCGCGCCGGTCGAGGTTAAGCGAGCGGAAGGCATCCGCATCGGTCAGTCTTTCAATAGCAGCCTGCGGTACACAGGCATCGCTTAGCTGGTGGATGCCGGTATAACCGGTTCCGCGCCCGGCTATCAGCACCTGCATATCATCTTCGCTAAGCCCTTTTACCTGCCTGAACCCTAAGCGTACGGCCAGGTAAGCGCCGGCCTTCTCTTCCAGCGTATTATCCCATTGCGAGTGATTTACATCAACCGGTCGCATGGTTACCCCGTGTTTTTCGGCATCAATTACAATTTGCGCAGGCTGATAAAAACCCATGGGCTGACTATTCAGCAAAGCGACAGCAAAAACATCCGGGTAATGGCATTTCAGCCACGATGATATGTACACCAAATGCGCAAAACTGGTGGCATGACTCTCCGGGAAACCATAACTGCCAAAACCTTCGAGTTGTTTAAAAACACGCTCGGCATAGGCTAGTTCATACCCTTTTGCGGTCATCCCATCCGTCAGTTTCTTCCGGAATTGGCTCACCAGGCCTTTGGCTTTAAATGTGGCCATGCTGCGGCGTAACTGGTCAGCTTCGGCAGGCGTAAACCCAGCTCCTACAATCGCTATTTCCATCGCCTGCTCCTGGAACAGCGGTACGCCCAGCGTGCGGCCCAATATTTCTTTCAGTTCCTGCGAAGGATATTCAATCGGGTCGATGCCATCGCGCCGGCGCAAATAAGGGTGTACCATATCGCCCTGGATTGGTCCCGGCCGTACAATGGCTACCTCAATAACCAGGTCATAAAATATCCTCGGTTTCAGGCGTGGCAGCATCGACATTTGCGCCCGGCTTTCAATCTGGAAAACCCCCAGCGTATCGGCATGACATATCATATCATACACCGCCGGGTCGTCCTGTGGAACGTTCTCCAGCGTTAGGTTGAGGCCATAGTGCAGCCTTGCCAGTTCAAATGCTTTGCGGATACAGGTTAGCATCCCCAGGCCCAGCACATCTACCTTTAAAATCCCCAGGTTTTCCAGGTCATCTTTGTTCCATTCCAGCTGTGTGCGGTCCTCCATGCGGGCATTCATTACCGGGCATATATCTGATAGCTTGCACTGCGTAATTACAAAGCCGCCGGTATGTTGCCCCAACTGCCGCGGAAACCCCATTAACTGTTCGGTAAGCACCAGTACTTTATGCAGATGCATGTCATCGGGATTTAACCCCTGTTCAATAATACGCTCCCTGTCGAAGCCCTCGTCCGAAAAATCCCATATAGCGCCGGATAGCCGTTTGATAGTGTCTTCGGACAGGCCCATCGCCTTGCCCACATCACGAATAGCCCCTTTATGCCGCTCCTGGGTTACGGTAGCCACAATAGCAGCATGTTCGCGGCCATAGGTCTGGTATATCCACTGTATAATTTCTTCGCGCCGCTCGTGTTCAAAATCCACGTCCACATCGGGCCATTCATCCCGGGCATCCGACATAAACCGAGAAAACAACAACCGCGATTTGGCGGGATTTACCGGCGTAATACCCAAACAAAAACAAACTGTACAATTAGCCGCCGAACCGCGCCCCTGGTGCAGAATTTTTAGTTCGGATGCCTTATTGGTATACTCATAGATTCGCAAAAAATAGGGCGCCAGTTTACGTCTTTCAAAAAAGGCCAGCTCAAATGCTATTTGTTTGCTTATCTTTTTGGGGATATTTTCGCCAAACATTTTTTTTGCACCGGCCCAGGTATAGTCGGCCAGGTGTTCATCGGCTGTACGCCCGTCGGGGCTCACCCATTCGGGTTCAAGGTATTTCAGCGTATCCAGCGAAAATTGGCAGGCATCGGCAATCTCCTGCGTGCGGGCAATAGCATCAGGATATTGGCGGAACAGGCGCAGCATTTCGTCAATAGGCTTTAAATGCCTTTCGGCATTGGCGTATAATTTAAAGCCGGCATTATTAATAGTGCATTTCTCGCGCACACAAGTCACCACATCCTGCAACTGGCGCCGTTCCGGCTCATGGTAATGCACATCGTTGGTGGCTACCATGGGTATACCTGTTTGCCCAATCCGGTGCAGTCGCTTGGCATCATCGCCATTGTATGACCGGCTGGCGGCTATATACAGATCCGTCCCCAATGCTTCATGATATTCCTTTAAATCCTGCTTAAAGGAATCATCAAAATCAAAGCGGGTATTTAATATATCAGGGGGTATTACCACAAACTTAATACCTTCTGCATGCTCAAATACATCTTTTTTATACAGATCACATTTACCCTTTTCGGTACGCAAATTGCCTTTGGTAAGCAAGGCACATAAGCGCCCCCAAGCGGTAATATCGGTAGGGTAGGCCAGCAGGCTCGGGCCGTCGAGCAGGTCGAGCCGGCAGGCGGGGATAAAGCGGATACCAACAAGCTTTGCAGCCATGTGTGCGCGAACCACGCCGGCCATACTGTTCCGGTCGGTTATGGCAATGGCGGTATACCCCTGTTTTGCGGCTGCTTCTACCAGTTCATCCGGGTGCGAGCCGCCCCGCAGGAAGCTGAAATTACTGGTTACCTGTAACTCTGTATAGCTCATAACACCTTAAGCAAAAAAGCCGTGAATAAACCATTGTTTGGATTGATCGCCAGAGTAATGCCCCGAGCGAAACAACCAGTACCGCCTGCCGTTTTCGTCTTCAACCTGGTAATAATCGCGGTGCTCACCTTCATCAAGCCACCACTCGCGCTCAATCCGTTCGGGCCCATCAGCTTTTTTTACCTGGTGTACTTTATTCCTGTAAATAAACAACATGGGCGGGTAATCGGGTATCAGGGCGGTAACCTCAATGCGTTCGGGTCGGTTCAACAGCATGGATGGCCTTGCCCTTCCGGTTCGCCAGGCTGTGGCCGGTTTTTCTTTAAGCGATATAGCCGGTTTAATGGATCGCTCGGGCCAGTAATGTTCCTGCGGCAGGTACCTGCGGATATTGCCCGCGCCTACCTTATTAGCCAGCCGGTCAAGCAGTTCGGCCAAACTGTTATTGCTTAAATCGCAACTCTCAGGCGACCATAGTACTTCCTGTTCAACTTCTACATCCTCAACCTTTGGGGCATCCAGTGTGAAAAGCTCAATACCCAAAGCAGGCTCCAGCGAGGATATTTTTAGTTCGAACAGTTTAAATAAATGCCCTGCCTGGTGCGTGGCCCTGTTAGTACCAATACTTGTCTCTATTATTTGCCCGTCAACCCGGTAGCCTTTTAAAATAGCTATGCGTACCCCTTTACCTTCGCCTGCCAGTCGCTTACAAAGTTTTTCGAGCAGTGTTTGTATGGCAATTTCAATCCCGGTAGCTGTACGTATGGGTTCCAGGCAAGGCAGTCGTTCCGAGTATGGCTCAATGGGCTGCAATAACTGCAACGGTTCATCCTCGTTCCCCAAAGCCTGGTTAAGCCGCATTAGAAAACCATCTCCAAACCGCCTGCGCAGTGCGGAACGGTTGAGGCCTATAAAACTGCTGATCTTATAAAACCCCAGCTTTTGCAGCCGCTCCAAAATAAGCGGCTCCAGGCGTAGTGATGCCGGCGGTAGCGATAACAGGGCATTGGCCTGCCCGCCCGGTTCAATAATAGGTTTTGTTCGCCCAAAACGTGCAATGGCCCAGGCAGCGCCAACCGTATCGGCTATGGCGCCCCGCACATCATAGCCTTTGCTGCGTAGCCTTGTAACTATCTCCTTTAAATAACCCGGCTCGCCACCCCATAAATGCGCGCAGCCGGTAATATCCAGTAACAACCCGTCGGGCAAATCCACAGCTATATGCGGCGAGTAGCGGATACACCATTCGCCCAGGGCCTTTAGTAGTTTGGCCTCCATGCCCGGTACATCATCCATCACCTTTAAATCCGGAACAATGGCTTTGGCATCTGCCGCGGCCATACCTACGGTTATGCCCTGTGCTTCTGCTAAAAAATTGGCGCCCGTAACCACTACACGGTTACGCACAGGCGCCACAAAAACTACAGGCACATCTTTTAATTCCGGCTGACGGAGCGTCAGCCGGTCCGTCGTTAAATGACGAAACCACAGGGAAACAAATCGTTTGTTCATCATAACTCATTATCCGGCTTTTCGCCTTTCCCCTAAACTTATTTGTTGTTCCTTTTCCTTTTCTTCAATCGGCATAAAACCACTATCGGTCCATTCCAGTTTCCAGCTGCCGGGGTTGCCATTACGTACCCGCAGTAAATCCACCTGCCAGCGCGGATGCCCTACACCGGGCAACTCATCATCCAGGTTGCTGGGCAGTGGCGTTACCTGCCAGCGGGCCACACAGGTAGTGGCGCCGGCCTTTCGCGGATCATTACGCAGCAGGAAACCTGTAACCCGGCTGCTCTCGACCGCCAGCTGTAACCGGCGCGATTGTGCAAAGCTGATGTCGCGCACCTCGGCGATAACGGCGGCCAGGCCCTCGCACTTTAAAGCTTCCTCCATGGCCCACAGCACATCCTTTTCCCGCTGCACATCTATAAATATCACCCTGTCGGGCGCCACATTAAAAGCCACTAAGGACGGCGGGAAAAGCCTTCGCGATGTGCTGATCCACAAACAGGCGCCACCCTGCTGCATCAGTACGCCCAACAAGCCTGCTACCAGGCCACCGGTTGCCGCCGCCTGCTCGGGCGTGGGGCAAACCATTTCGTGAATGGCCCCCGTTGGGAAAACGCCATTTGGAAACGCCGATTCAATAGGCCCCAGCCCGATGCCTTTGGCCATAGCTGCCGAAGGCGGGGTAAAACCCTGCCATAGCAAAATATCCTTTTGCAGCTGATGGATAATATCTTTTTTAGCTTCCGGCATAAACCCATTATTTGGGGATATAAAATTGCTAATTTTTTTAGTATTTTATGCAAGAAAATCAAAAATAATTTTCAACTTTGTTTATCATGATAAACAACACTTATTTAGGTGATGAAGCAAAGGCATGGCTGAAGCGTAAAAATGGCCCCGGCGAAATTGTGCGGGTACTGCCTGATATGGGCAATAACGGTGTAACGGGGTATGAGTTATATACCGCGTACGACACGGAACCGGATTACCTGGGCCGGATATTATTTGACGCCCAGGGCTACTGGATATATGACGGCGAAACACTTACCATTGCCGAGCAGGAACAAATGGCAAAATTTATTATTAATCACGTGAAAGCGTTTTAGGGTTGAGGGGGGATGCGGGGAAATCGCTTTTAGAAACTTATTGCGAATTTTGGCTGAAGCCAATCCCGTCTCTTGATTTCTCCGCCCCATAAATGGGACGGCAATGATTTGAAACCCTTTATTTGAAACCGTTGTTCTATTCATTGCCGTTGGCTTTAGCCAACGGGGCCATAAAATTCGGTAAAATGGCTTTAGCCAAATTTAAAAGCGATTTCATTGGGGGGCCTTAAAGCTCTATTTTCCTTACCCAATAATGACTGCACCATCCCGGTAAAAAGCTACTTTTATAAAAACTTTTGTTTCTTTATGTCGCATCCGCAAAACACTATGCTACCCCTGATAAGCTCTTCGGGCTTTGATTTTTTAACCGAACTAAAAAAGAATAACAACCGCGAATGGTTTGCCGCACATAAAGAAGTATTTCAAAAAGAACTGCTGGGCATCGAGGCCTTTGCCCAGTCGCTTTTAGATGAATTGAATACCCACGACGTGATTGAAACGCCTTCGGGCAAAAAGAGTGTGTACCGTATGTATCGCGATATCAGGTTTTCGCTGGATAAAACACCTTTTAAAACCCATTGGAGCGGCAGTTTCAGGCGTGCCACCAAATACCGGCGGGGCGGGTATTACTTTCACATCGAACCGGGTAACAATTATATCGGCGGGGGTTTTTGGTCGCCCAATCCGCAGGACCTTAAACGGGTGAGGGAAGATATTGCCTTTGATGCCACCCCTCTGCGTAATATTTTAAATAGTGAATCTTTTATTTCAACCTTTAAAACCTTACGGGGAGAGCAGGTAAAAACCACGCCCAAAGGTTTCCAGGCTGATGATAAAGCCATTGATCTGCTCCGGTACAAACAGTATTTACTGGTGAGGCATTTCTCCGATGAAGAAGTTTTAAGCAGTAACTTTATAAAAGCAGCCGGCGAGACCTTCAAAAACATGCGCCCGTTTTTCGATTATATGAGCGAGGTGCTCACTACGGATATCAACGGACTGAAAATTTAATTTTTTCGGTGTTATTAAGACTGGATTTATTCCGCCGCTCCATCAGCAACCCGGATTAATATCATTAATGTCGCTTCTGAAGTGTTAGGCTTGTCTTATTCAGGGTTTGTAACATTATAATAACAAATCCTTTAATTTTAGTTAATATTTCATGATTTATGCTGGATTTTTTTCGATATTTGCAACCATATTGATTATAGCATCTACCATGCATATCCAATAGCTTTTAGAACTAAATTTTTTTGAAAAAAATTAAAACATTATACACTTTCGGGTGTTAATGTTATCTGTTTTGCGTAAAAAATAAATAATGCTATTAACTCTACACGTAAATTGTAAATGAATTATTTGAACCTTACCTCAGTACAAATTGGAATAATCGTGCTGTGCTTTATTATTGAGATTGGAATGATCATAGTTCACCGGAAACTCAACTCTGATTTAGTTGTATTAAGATCATCAGGCAAGATCCCCGACATTATAAAAACAAATTCCAGGAAGAAGGCTGCAGTTTTTATGATAGTTACTATCCCTATTTTGCTTTTTGCCTTTATAAAAACTTTTTAAAGGCCAATTTGCACTGAATGGTGATCCCGAGAGATCACCTGTTAAATCCGGATAAGAGCCGGCGATTAAAAATCAAGCGGACCTAATCTCCTCATGTTTTTCCTGATCAGGTATTGGCGGTGCCGTACATAGTCGCTGGGGTTAGTGGGCGACCATTTCAGCGGGTTGGGCCATATCGAAGCTATTGCCGCCGCCTGGTAATTGGTAAGGTCGCTGGCCGATTTATGAAAATAGGCTTGTGAGGCGGCTTCCACGCCATAAATACCATCGCCCATTTCAATCTCATTTAAATATACCTCCATGATGCGTTTCTTGCTCCAGAAGGTCTCGATCAGCAGCGTGAACCAGGCTTCAAATGCTTTGCGTACATAGGAACGGCCTTGCCACAAAAAAATATTCTTAGCCGTTTGCTGCGAAATGGTACTGCCGCCCTGCAGCTTATGGCTGTGGGCGTTTTTATCAATAGCAGCCTCCATCGCTTTAAAATCGAACCCAAAATGATCAAGGAATTTTTGATCCTCGGCGGCTACGGCAGCGCGTTTCATGGGGTCGGCAATATCATCAAAGTTTATCCATTGCTTGTCAATCTTCCATTCTTTACCGGCCGATTTGCGTTCGAAGCCGCGCTCAATCATCAAATAGGTAATTGGCGGGTTAACCCAGCGGTAAATAATAACCGTTAATATACTGGAGACTATAAAAAAGATAAAGGCAAATTTTATAACACGTAAAACCAGCTTTAGCCAGCCGCTGCGGAAAATGCTGTTTGATTTTCGCGATGCAGGTTTACTGTTTGCAGCAGGGTTTTTACGTGTGGCGGTTTTCATCGGCTAAAAATACAAAAATCGACGGCTGCGTTATAATTAAAGTAGATGAGGTTTATTATAAGTAAACACAGTTTTAACAAGCCAATAAATTTCGTCCGCCGACAGGCTTTGTGTCCCTCCGCGCCTCCTCTGTGAACTTTGTGGTAAAAAAACACGACAAGTCTTACAACCCAAAGTTCCAGATGGCACGCACAGCAACCTGGCTGTAGCCGCCGCCGGTCTCAGGCCGGTTTTCGTACACCAGGCTTAAATCAAGATTTTGCCTGTTTGAAAAGCCAAACGGGAACGAATAGCCTACCCCGGGAGAGTAGATAAACGCATTTTTTTGTCCTGTATAATCAGATGAATAAGTATTTACGTTGAATGATACGCCGGCATCGCCCTCAATAAAAACCCGGCGACCAAGGTGTAATTTAAGCCCGGCTTCTACCGGTATGAATGAGGCAACATAGCTGCCGCCATCTCCATAGTAGGCAGAGGCGCCAAACCCATCCCCATAAAAGCCCAGATCGTATCCGCCGCCCGAAACATAAAACGTGTAGCCAGTTGATAGTATTACACTCACCGGCGATTTAGCTACCGGAAACTCAAAGTTGAACAACAGTCCCCCGGCTTCCGGAAAAGAACCAGAAACGGGCCCCGTTGCTAAACCAGAACTAAGGCCAAAGCCAAATTTGGCTACAGGTTCGTTATTATTACGATAATATTGCGCACAAGCGCTGTATATGGTGCCGAATAAAATTGCCGACAAAAGGATGGCCTTTTTCATTTTGTTAAATTTAAATTTTTGCGAAAAGTACTGAAAAGATTCCGGAACAAAGGTTTACAGGAACCGTAAGCGCCAATTGCTCTCCTTTTTTACATTCACACAACCCAACCGCAAATCTTATTCAATAAAAAAGGTGTCCTGCCATTAGCAAAACACCTTTAAATATTCTAATTTCCTAATTTAAAATTCCGCATTCGGCATTCCGAATTCCGAAATCAAATTACTCAGCTACTACTTCAAACGGAACCTGTACCTTAACTTCTTTGTGCAGGTTGATGTTAGCAACATACTCGCCGATAAATTTTGGTTCGGTTTCAAAAGTAATGCGACGGCGGTCAACTTCAAAACCTTCTTTTTTAAGGGCATCAGCAACCTGTATGGTGTTGATAGCGCCAAAGATTTTTCCGGTTTCGCCTGCTTTTGCGCCGATAGTAAGTTTTACACCTTCTAAACGGGCTGCAATAGCGTCAGCATCTTTACGGATCTTATCTTGTTTAAACTGAGCCTGTTTAAGGTTTTCAGCTAAAACTTTGCGGGCCGATTCAGTTGCCTGGATAGCGTAACCCTTGGGGATAAGGTAGTTACGGCCATAACCTGGCTTTACTTTTACGATATCGTCTTTATCACCTAGGTGTTTAACGTCTTGTTTTAATATAACTTCCATTGTTTAAACCTCCTGATTATTTAAGTGAATCCGTTACGTAAGGCAATAAACCGATGTGGCGTGCGCGTTTAACCGCCTGGGCCACTTTACGCTGAAACTTAAGCGAAGTACCGGTTAAACGGCGTGGTAATACTTTACCCTGCTCGTTAACAAACTTCAATAAAAAGTTAGCGTCTTTGTAATCAATATACTTGATCCCGTTCTTTTTAAAACGGCAGTATTTTTTACGTGTATCCTCCACCTTTGGAGCGGTAACGTATTTAATTTGTTCGTTTGCCATTAGTTTGCAGCCTCCTCTGTTTTAACTGATTTCTTTTGGTTGAATGCGCCGCTGCGTTTTTTCTCATTGTAAGCGATGGCATGTTTGTCCAAAGCAATAGTGAGGAAACGCAAAACACGCTCATCGCGCCTTAATTCGATCTCCAGTTTGTTAATTAATTCACCCGGAGCCCTGAATTCAGTTAAGTGATAGTACCCAGTCGTCTTTTTTTGGATTGGGTACGCAAGTTTTCTCAAACCCCAATTATCCTCCTGGACAATTTCGGCTCCGTTATCAGTAAGCACTTTGCTGTATTTGGCGATAGCCTCAGCAGCAACTTCAACTGACAACAACGGGGTTAGAACGATCACGATTTCGTACTGTTGCATTGTTATACTTTGATTTTTAATAAATTACCCGCTATTACGGGGCTGCAAAGATAGGTATTTCTTTGAAAAATGCGCATACTTTTTTCAAAAATTGTAGGATACTTATGCGATGGGTGTAATATCGGAGTGGCGGTGATATTTTGTTAAATAAATCGGCAGTAGTGGAATTCTTTTTTTCATTCGATATTAATTGTAATTTACTTCCCTGAAAAAACAAACAAATCCCACATAAATTAATGCCTTTATGATGAAAAAAGCGATAGTCGCCGTCCTGTTATTTTTTGCCGCAGCGCAATTCACGAAGGCTCAAACAAAAGTGGCAATGGGCCCCGCCGTAAAAAAAATGAACGACAGTTTATGCAATTGTATGTCGAAAGTTGATTTTGATAAGATACACAACGGTAAGGACGCCGAAAGTGCGTTTTCAGATTGTTTTACCAAACATGCAGACTTATTAGTGGATGTTGCAGCGGAGAAAAAGATATCGATAACTGATGATACCGCCATGAATAAATTGGGCGAGGAAATAGGGAAGAATTTGATGTCCGAAAATTGCAGCGCTGCAGTGAAATTAGGCGTTAAAATGGCCGCAAACGATGACCAGCCCGAAACCAGTACCACCGAAGGCGTGTTTAAACGGATAGATTTAAAGGGCTTTAATTATTTGGTGATAAAAGATGCCGGCAATTCCGAAAAATCGTTTTTGTGGTTGCGCCAGTTTACCGGTTCGGAAGGCTTTATGACCGATGCGGCTAAAATGATCGGTAAAAAAGTAAAAGTAACCTGGCAGGAAATTGAAGTTTACGTCCCCGAAGCCAAAGGCTATTATAAGGTAAAAGAAATTACCGGCGTGGATGTATTGTAAACCACAAGAACAACACTATTGTGAACAATAGGGAAAATGAGATAACGGCGACTCAAATCTTTACTACAGTTATCTGTTATCGCACTCAATCACCCATTATGAGAAAAAAACATTCAATTATTTTACTGTTAACGGCTATCTTTTCTTCAGGTAGTATTTATGCAACGGCCCAGGTAAAGGATTACTTGTCGATACCCGGGTCAATCAGCTTTGAAAATATAAATTATGATTTAAGCTGGAGTTCACATCCCGCCGCTAATTATTTTAAACATGAATATCTGCCTAAAGGAGCTGATGCTGAAAAATATAAACAAATGCTTTTGGTAGAGTTTGTTGAAGGAGACATCACCCCGAAGGACGTCGTAGGTGCGAAATTAGTCGAATTGGCAGAACTCAAAAAAACTAACCCCATTGTGAATTTCGATGTAAGAGCAAATAAACAGTTGGGGGAGTATATTCTGGATTTTTTAGTAAGCCAAAATACACCTGATGGGCAGCATGTAAACATAATTGAGCGTAATGTTTACCGGTATAAAAAAATAACTGACGCAGCCGGGCGTACGGGTGTTTTATTGTTTGGAGTGAGTACCAGAGCATACGGTGATGATATTGATCAGTTCTTCGCATTTTTAAAAACCAACCGCGTCGATATGTTACGGTCGGTATCAGGTTATACTATCCCCGTTATTAAAATTGCGGAATAACAGCGAAGCATAAGGCTGGCATAGTTTTCGTGCCGCAAAAATGACAAGGTCCTGACGGCTAATAAAACCATGCCGTTGTTACCTTAGTAAAAAATAAACCACTAATATGCTGAATGCAGGAACAATCATTATTGCGGGTAATTCCGCCCGTCCTTTAACGGTTAACCGCCTCGGGTACGGCACCATGCGCCTTACCGGCGAGGGTATTTACGGCGAACCGCCAAATAGGCCCGAAGCCTTGCAGATATTAAAAAAAGCCATTGAAAGCGGCGTTAATTTTTTAGATACGGCCGACTATTACGGCGAGGATGTTACCAACCGCCTGATTGCAGAAGCATTATACCCCTATAACAACGACCTGGTGATTTGCACCAAGGTGGGAGGAGCACGCAAACCCGACAAAAGCTGGATACCCTTTAACACGCCCGAAAATCTGCGCAGCAGTATTGAAAATAACCTCAGGACCTTAAAGATCGACCAGGTGAGCCTGGTGCATTTCCGCTGTATTGGCCATGGCAGTACACCCTTTGAACAATCAATGGAAGCCATGTTTAAAATGCAGCAGGAAGGCAAAATTTTGCATGTAGGCGTAAGCAATGTAACGCGCGCGGACCTGCAAACAGCCATGAAGATGGGCGAAATAGCCACTGTTGAAAATATGTATGGTCACGCCCAGCGTACCACGCATAAACAAGGCTACATGGAAAGTAACGGCGGCGAGGAAGTGCTGGATATTTGCGAGGCAAACGGTATACCGCTGGTGCCTTATTTCTCCCTGTTCCTCTCGATGCCAAAAAAGGATGAACGCATTGCGGAGATAGCAAAAAAATATAATATATCGCAGGTACAGGCTAACATAGCCTGGCTGCTGCACCGCTCGCCATGGATATTGCCTATCCCCGGGACATCATCCCTGCAACATTTTGAAGAGAATTTAAAAGCGGCCGATGTTAAATTGACCGAAGAGGATATGAAGTTTTTGGCGTAATTTTAGGTTAAAGGTCAAAGGCGAAAGGTTAAAGGGTGGTAAGTATTTTTGATTTAGATTAGCGTTTATGAGTATAGATGATTTGTTTTCCAAAGAAGCTCCATTGCAGGACGCCGGAGAGATATTGATGTTAATGCCCGGTGATGATGATGATGCAGACGACCCGGATGGCGATTGGTCGGATATTGACGACGAGGATTTTGAGGATATGGCCGATGATCGCGACGATCTTCATCAACTGGAAGTGGACAACGATATTTTTGACCCGGAAGATGATGATCACTTGCCTGATGACGATGATTAACTATATTTACCGCCATTAACTCAACCTTATATCTTATGAGCACCTTCATCGGAACAGTATCTTTATTTTCATCAAGCTTTGCACCACAGGGTTGGTTACCCTGTAACGGCGCCACATTACCCATAGCCCAATACCAGGCCCTTTTTGCCCTCATCGGCACCACTTACGGCGGTAACGGTATTACAGATTTTATGATCCCTAACCTTCCGGGTATAAAAAACGAAGGCAATCCAGGTACCGTAAATTATTACATTGCTGTACAGGGAAGCTGATAGATGACCTTGTTAGACTTGCAAATTAATGACCGTGTAAGACTTACGAAGTTTTGAAAACTTCGTAAGTCTCCAGATAATTTAAGATATCTCCGCAAAAAGTTCTTCCAGGTTTAAGGAAAAACCGGGAAGAACAGACGTTGTTACGACATCGCCCCCTGTTAACGGTCTCAACGCGAGGAAACGCCCATCGATAAGTTCATATTTCAGAAATGTTTTTTCCTGCGGATGAATGATCCAGTATTCCAGAACGCCTGCTTCCTCATAAACCTCAAATTTGTTTTGCAGCTCTTTTTTATTATTCCCTGGCGATAATATTTCAACCACTATATCAGGTGCACCTACACAACCTTTGTCATCAATTTTTTTTGGGTCGCAGATTACGCAAATATCAGGTTGAACCACTGTTATAACATCTTTGTCATGGATTGAACGCCTCACCAACCGCACATCAAAAGGCGCCCAAAATACCCGGCAAGGTTTGCCTTTTAAAAAATTATAAATACTATTACCCACTGCAGCCGAAATTATCTGGTGTAGAGAACCAGGCGCCGGACTCATTTTAAATATTTTCCCCTTTATCAGTTCCAGTCGTTCATCAAACGTCCATTTCAGATAGTCGGCGTAGGTATATGTTTTCGAAAGATCTAAATCTGAGAACTGCATCGCTGTTTGATTTTATACAAATTTAAAAATTAAACCCAAACGCCGAAAGCATCCCATCTAATTACCCACACCGCTTTTAACATTACCATAATGTTATTACCTTAGTGGCTGTGGATAATTTTATTGTTTCGGCACGCAAATATCGCCCGGTTACTTTTGAAAGCGTTGTAGGTCAGCAGCATATCACCAATACGCTAAAAAACGCTATTAAAAATAACCAGCTGGCGCAGGCATTTTTGTTCTGCGGTCCGCGTGGCGTGGGCAAAACCACCTGTGCCCGTATCCTCGCCAAAACCATCAACTGCGAAAATTTGCAGCCCAATGGCGAGGCCTGCGGCGTCTGTGCTTCATGCGTTAGCTTTCAAAACGGTAATTCCTTTAATGTTCACGAACTGGATGCGGCCTCCAATAACTCGGTTGATGATATCCGCAGCCTGATTGAACAGGTGCGCATACCACCACAAGCTGTACGATACAAGATATACATCATCGACGAAGTGCACATGCTGTCGCAGGCCGCTTTTAACGCGTTCCTGAAAACGCTGGAAGAGCCGCCGCATTATGCTATTTTTATACTGGCCACTACCGAGAAGCATAAAATACTGCCCACCATCCTTTCGCGTTGCCAGATATTCGATTTCAACCGCATCCGGGTGGAGGATATGGCCAACCACCTGGCCTCGATAGCCAAAAAAGAAAACATCAGCTACGAAGCCGATGGCCTGCACATCATCGCCCAAAAGGCTGATGGTGGTTTGCGCGACGCACTATCCATGTTCGACCAGATTGTTAGCTTTTCCGGCGGCAATGTTACCTATCGCTCGGTAATCGACAACCTGAACATCCTGGATTACGACTACTACTTTAACATAACTGAAAGGCTGTTGGGCGAGGATAGTGCCCAAACCTTATTGCTTTTTGACGAAATATTATCCCGCGGTTTCGACGGCGCGCATTTTATATCGGGCCTCTCGGAACATTTCCGGAACCTGCTGGTTGGTAAAGACCAGGCGACTTTAAAATTACTGGAGGTAAGCGACGGCATCAAAACCAAGTACCTGCAGCAATCGCAGGCATCGTCGGTATCGTTTTTACTGTCGGCGCTCAGTATCGCCAATCAATGCGACTTAAATTATAAGCTGAGTAAAAACCAGCGGCTCCAGGTTGAACTCGCCTTGCTCAAGATGTGCAATTTGCCATCGCTGTTTAACCTTTCATCAATGCCTGTTACAGACGGGCAGCTAAAAAAAAAACCTGATACCCCAGCAGTAAAGCCCGAAATAAGCCCCAAACCGGCCGAACAGGTGTCCATAGCCAGCGACCCTGCGGGCAGTTATCAGCCTGCCGCAACCCCGGCTGCAACTCCTCCGCCGGTAAAAGAAACAGCGCCGGCAGTAGCTACCGAAAGGCCTAAAATATTTATACCGAATTCAAACTCAAACATATCGTCCATTAAAATACCTTCGTTAAAAGATGTGGGTAAAACTGTGGAGGAACAAGCCGAAGAGGAAGATCCCTACATTAAGGGTGATGCCCGGGACGCTTATACTGCCGATCAGTTTGCGAAAGCCTGGAGCGATTTTGCGGCACAGTTAAAAGCCGATGGTAAAAAAAATGCATTAACCATTTTTATTTCCACCCCGCCCAAACTGTTAAAGCCCAACATGTACGAGGTTATTGTTGAAAATAAGGTGCAGGAAAACACCTTTCGCGACGAACGCCCTAACCTGCACAACTTTTTGCGGACTACCTTAAGGAATTTCGATATTGAGGTAGTCTCCAGGATTGATGAAATAAATGTGGTAAAACGGCCCTATACAGCTATAGAAAAGTTCCAGTACATGGCAGCTAAAAATCCTGCAATGATGGACCTTAAAAATAAGTTTAACCTGGATTTTGATTAGAAGAAGTCGATAGACCATAGACCATAGTCCATAGCTGTTTTGAGGATGTATTCTACTATGGGGATCGTTAATTTCGAAAGTCTTTTGCCATGGACTATGGACCATCGACCATGGACTATGGACCATCGACCATGGACTAAATATTAAAGTATGGAGTTTTTAAAAGCAATATGGAATGAATTTACCGGCTTCTTCGGCTTCGGAAATCTTATTGATATTTTAAAATCGGGCAAATACGATCAATTACTTACCTATCATGGCATCACCGCTGTTTTAGGGCCGCTGATTCCGTTTTTACTGGTTGTAGAGATCATCAGGGCGGCGTTCTACAAACGGTTTAAGGTTATCGATTACAAAATCTCTTTTTTTACCTACGTTTTAAATGCATTTGTTGGCAGGCTGATATCATTTGCGATGGTAGGTATTTGCATTGGCCTGTTTGAGAAATATGCTATTTTTAAAACAACATTTACCTGGTACTGGTTTATTTACGCTTATGTTGTTTGGGAGTTTGCGCATTTTATTTACCATTACCTGGCGCACAAGGTGCGGCTGTTTTGGTGCCTGCACTCAACGCACCATGCCCCGGCATCAATGAATTTATCGGTTACCTATGCGCATTTCTTTTTAGAGGGCCCTTATGCTGATATTATCCGTACCACCATTTGTATTTTGTTGGGTGTAAACCCTGCCGTGTTGTTTGTGATCATGTTTGTTGATGGTACCTGGGGCGCGTTTATCCATATCGGCGAAAACCTGGTAAAGGACGCCCGCTTTGGATTTTTAGGGAAAATAATTCTGACCCCATCGTTTCACCGGGTTCATCATGCCAAAAACCCGGTTTACATGGATACCAACTTTTGTAACCTGTTAAACATATGGGATAGGGTATTCGGTACCTATCAGCCTGAAGATATGGCTATCCCGATTGAATACGGCATTACCCGGCCAATGAAACCACACAGTTTCCTGGATGCTTATTTTGGCGAGATTGTGGCATTGGGTAAAGATGTGGCGAAGGCCCCGGGAATAAAAAATAAGTTTTTATACATTTTTATGCCTCCCGGCTGGAGTCATACCGGCGACCATAAAATGTCGAGCATTGTGCGAAAGCGATATTTTGAGCAGGAACAATATGGTAAAACTCAGCTTGAACCAATAGAAAACTAAGCAATCCTATCAATTTTTTGCCATGAACTATGAACCATCAACTATAAGCTAACCTACACCACCAGGTTCAATAACAGCACCCCAATTAATCCCACCACCGAAACAATCGTCTCCATTACCGACCACGACCGGATGGTATCTTTAATAGACAGGTTAAAATACTCCTTAAACAGCCAGAAGCCGCCATCGTTTACATGGGAGAATGCCAAGCTGCCGGCGCCTATGGAAAGCACCATGAGGTTTGGGTTGATGGTATGATCATGCAGCACCATGGATGAAAGGATGCCCGCCGCCGTTAAGCCCGCTACCGTCGCCGACCCCAGGCTAATACGTATAATAGCCGCAATTAGCCACCCCAAAACCAGCGGTTGCATATTATAGGTCTTGAAAATGTCGGTAATATGCTGGTTAATGCCGCTATCTGTCAGCACCTGTTTAAAGGCCCCCGATCCGGCTATGATCAGCAGGATTAAGGATATATCTTTAACCGCATCGCCATAAATAGTGCCCAGGTGTTTCATGGTTTGGCCCTGATTTACACCCAATGTAAAGGTTGCTACAATCAGCGATATGATCATCACAATCGGGGCATCGCCAATAAAGGCAACCAGTGTATGAACCCTTCCGGTGGAATGATCGAGATTCAGATACACCGTGGTTGCCATCAGTAAAATGACGGGTAAAAGAGCCGTCAAAAAGCTGTTGGCCGCTCCTGGAAGCTTCTCGGGGGCTACTTCTTTGGCGGTAAATGTCTCCAAAGGCTGCGACGATATGTTTTTTAACGTACGCGCGTAAACGGGGCCCGCCAGTATTACGGCCGGTATAGCCAAAAGGAGCCCATAAATAAGGGTTGTGCCCATATTGGCATGAAAGATCGCGACCAGTGCGGAAGGGCCGGGGTGCGGCGGCAAAAAACCATGCGTAACCGATAAAGCCGCCAGCATGGGCAAGCCGATATAAACAGCGGGCAACTTATATTTATATGTAACTGAAAAAATTAAAGGCACCACCAATACAAAACCGGTATTGTAAAACAAGGGTATGCCGATGATAAACCCAACAATTAATAAGGCCCATTGAATATGGTTAACGCCAAAGGCATCTACCAAAACATTCGCAATTTTTTGGGCGGCGCCGCTTTCGGCTACAAGTTTGCCCAGCATGGCGCCCAGGCAAATAATAATCGTTATGGATTTCAGCGTTTCGCCCAAACCATTTTGAACCGAAGTGGTAACCTTACCTAAAGGTATGCCGAGCAGCAACCCTGCTGTGATGGAAACGATGAGGAACGCCAAAAATGGGTTTACTTTTGCCCAGCTTACTAATAGTACGAGCAGTAAAATGCAGAGAAGTATAGTTAACAGGGCCATTATCAGGTTTTAAATTGGGTTAACGGATAAAGAGAGGGTCTTGTCTGTTGTCCCAAAAAAACAAAATAAAAATTTCATTTTCCTTTATTTTGTAATAAAAAGACGTTTGTTTAGAAATTAATCCAACCCTTATGCTTTCGTCAAAAGAAGATGCTTTGAATATATAAGGTTGGGATGCCGCCAACTCGATCGTTTTGTGGACTTTTTCCGGGAATTTATAGGTTTCTTTTTTACTCCACTTATTTTCTATAAAACTACCGATGGTAACAAGCATTTCGGCTGCATCATCCGAAAAAGTTACTTTTAAGGCCATCGTTCAGCCAGTATTTTTTTTACGGCCTCATAAGACTTTGTTTGACCGTTCTCAACCTGTTCGAGCCCTTTTTCAATCCCTGTTTTTACATGTTCAGGTAAATCCAGCCAAAAGTCGGACTCTTCTTCTATAATGGTGGCGTCGGTAGCTTTAACCGCTTCGTAAAACAGTCCTTTGTATTTTTCGTCAAGTTCAATTACCAATCTCATCTTGCAATTCTATATTAACAAATTTAACTTTTTAAACCGAATTATTATTCCATTTGAAATTTTTAGCACACAAAATCTTTGTACTTTAGTATCCGAATAGTATTACAAAATCTATAAAATGAAAAAAGTGACCGGCCTGGTGGCATTTTTTTAAGTGTAACGATCCTAAATAAATGAACGAATGGTATAAAAACAACCTGGGGTGCAAACCTCCGATTGGGGAACCTCTTTCGACTGGCGTTATGATGATGACCGCAACAGAAAAGACGCTACCGCCTGGGCAAAAAACGCTAAAAACCATGGTCTGGACTATCGACCATGGGCCACACCCGCATGACAAAAAAACGCTACTTTATCACGGTGCTGATATTAGGCGCCCTTACGGCCCTTGGCCCTTTTTCAATTGATATGTACCTGCCGGGTTTCCCGGCCATCGCTAAGTCATTGCATACCACTACGGCCGAAGTTTCGCTTACTTTATCCGGCTTTTTTATTGGCATAGCGGTGGGGCAGTTGCTTTATGGCCCCCTGCTCGACAGGTTTGGCCGCAAAAATCCGCTGTATGTAGGTTTGTCTCTCTACATTCTGGCTTCGCTGGGCTGCTTTTTTGTACCCTCCATCCAGGTACTTATTGCACTGCGGTTTATCCAGGCTGTTGGCAGTTGCGCGGCAGGGGTTGCTTCCATGGCCATGGTGCGCGACATTTTCCCGGTGAACGAAAATGCCAAAATATTTGCACTGCTTATCCTCATCTTAGGCGTATCGCCCATGATAGCACCTACCGTTGGCGGCTATGTTACAGTGGTTTGGGGCTGGCGGCTCATCTTCATCATCCTCACCGGTATAGCAACACTCATAACTATTTCAGTTATCTTTTTCCTGCCCGAAAGTTACCCGCCCGATCCTGCTTTTTCATTAAAGCCCAAGCCCATTATCCTAAGTTTTTGGTCAGTATTTAAGCATCCGCAGTTTTATACCTACGCTATTTGCGGGGCCATTAGTTTTTCGGGCTTGTTCTCGTACCTGGCTGCTTCGCCCTTTGTGTTTATGGATGTTTTTGGCGTAAGCAGTAAAGTTTATGGCTGGATATTCGCATTACTCTCCATCGGTTTTATCGGTGCGAGCCAATTCAACGGGATGTTAACCCGCAGGTATAAAAGCGAGCAAATAGTAAATGTCTCCCTGCCTGCCATGCTGTTGATATCGCTTATATTTTTAACCGGAGCGCTAGAACACTGGTTCGGGCTGTACAGCACCATCTTCATGATATTTGCCTTTTTGTGCTGCGTTGGTATCACTTATCCAAATACTTCGGCATTGTCCATGGCGCCATTCAAAAAAACCGCAGGCACCGCCGCCGCGTTATTAAGAGCATTCCAGATGTCGGTTGGCGCATTCGTATCGGTATTGGTGAGTCTGTTTAAAAGCAGGAGCGCTATACCTATGTCTGGCTTAATGGTAACGTCATCCGCCATCGCGTTGATCATCCTGTTAATAGGTCGGCGCAATATAGTGCAGCAAGTTGAAGCCCTTTCAGAACCCGGCGTTCCGGTTCATTAAATAACAATTGAAAAACTGCCTTCTGCCAACTGCAAATTGTCAACTGCCAACCGCCAACCGCCAACTGCCCACCGCCAACTGCAAACTGGCATTAATTCTTCACCGCAGTCACCCTCGATGCATCTGCACCTTTGGTTTCAAAAGTGATGTCTTTATCTGTTAATACTGATACCCAAAACGGGAATTTCCTTTTGCTTCCATCCTCCAGAACCTCGTTTATCCAAATATTTCTCCCCTCAACCGCAAAAGTTCCGCGCGATAATAGCGCGCCTCCCCAAACAATCACATACTTGCCATCTTTCGAAAATTCGATAAAAGGCGCCTCCGCCCGAAGGTCTGCATTGCTGACACTATCGGGGCGAACGGCGTTTGGTTTCATAACCGTTGTATACCGCCATTTACCATACAGATCATCCGCGCTGATGGATGATTTGCATGCCGAAACAGCAACTAAAAGAAGTATAGCCAGTGCGAATGTTGTAATAGCCTTAATCATCGACCGAAATTAAAAAAATACTTTATTGTGCAAAAGGTTATCTATCTGCAATAACTGAATAGCAAACCACTAACCGAAATACCATGCAAACTCAGGACTAAAGACTTCAGACCCAAGTCTAAAACTCATTTTATCCTTACAAACTTTCCAGTCGAAGGATCAGCCATCACAATAAAATCAAGTGTCAGCGTATCGGTCTTAATGGTTGGCCGCGAATATGACTGGTTCATCTCCACCGCGTCGGAAACTGTATTATCGAAAAAGGTATAATTTTTTACATACGAGTAGTTTTCCTTCAAAACCAGCGTATCATTCCTGAATTCACTTACTGTAGAATCGGTGTTAAATTGTATCCGCATGGTTGAACGCGTATTTGCCGGTGTAAAGGGTCCGTCTAAACCAAAGGTGATGATCCATTGCCAGTTGCCTGTAACCGGCGTTATTACCGGGTTTTTGGAGGGCGTAAATACAAAAATCGGGTTTGTTGGCTGGGGTTTATCAGGGCCGGGTGTGGCTTTTTTTAAACATCCGCTTATAGCAGCAACAAAATAGATAATTGCCAGATAGCTCAGGAATCTCATCATTTACAGGTTATATATCAAAGTTATCCTAAAAAAATCAAATAGTATTATAGGCTTAATAATAAACAGCAGGAGATTGGATCCAAAAACCTCAATAGGGGGAGATATAGAGGACGTTCCCCCATATCAGTAAAAAAAGATTATCTTGCCCTATCCAATTTTCGCCTGATAAGATGAACAAAAAAACCTGTTTTTATTTTTTATTGATACTTGCTGCTATAGGTTGCTCAAAAAAACCATCTAACGTTGTTACACCTCCACCTGTGGTAGTTGTACCGCCGAATGATCAGCACGTATCGGTTTATACCCAGCGCAATAATAACACCCGCGCAGGCTTAAATAACCGCGAAACCAAACTGACTACGGCCAATGTAAATTCAACTTCATTCGGCAAGCTTTTTACGCTTGATGTTGATGACCAGGTATATGCCCAACCCCTGGTGGTGGGCAGTGTTTCCATAAGCGGCAAAAGCCATAATGTGGTTTATGTTGCCACGGTTAATAATTCGGTTTATGCTTTTGATGGCGACGATGGCACTTTGTACTGGCATAAAAACTTCTCTGCTTCCGGCATGCGGGCGCCGAAAAATACTGATATGACCGGTGCCTGCGGTGGCGGTTACCAGGATTTCAGCGGCAATATCGGCATTGTTGGCACCCCGGTGATCGATTCGGCTAGCCAGGTGATGTACTTTGTTGCCCGCAGCACCAATTCGGGAGGCACCACTTTTGTACAGTACCTGCACGCGGTTAACATTACCACCGGGAGCGAGCGATCGGGCAGCCCGGTTTTAATCGCGGCTAACGCGCCCGGTACCGGCGATGGCAGCAGCGGCGGCAAGGTGTTTTTCGATCCGCAGCGTAACAACCAGCGCCAGGCGCTCACACTGGTTAACGGTATGGTTTATGTAACTTTTTCATCGCATTGCGATTGGGGGCCATACCATGGCTGGATATTGGGCTATAATGCATCATCATTAGCGCAGCAGGTAGTTTATAACGATACCCCCGATGGCGGCGACGGCGGCATTTGGGAAAGCGGCAACGGTATGGCGGCCGACAACCTGGGCAACCTGTACCTGGTAACCGGCAACGGCACGGTAGGCGTGGGCAGCGACCCAACCAATACCCGGAACCGCGGCGAAAGCGCTTTGAAAATGACTATATCCGGGAGTAGCTTAAAAACGGAGAGCTATTTTACCCCAACCAATTTCCAGGATTTGGAGAATAACGATTTGGATTACGGCGTTTCGGGCGCTTTGCTTATCCCGAATTCGAACTTTTACTTCACCGCTGCTAAGGACGGAAACATCTATCTCTTGAATAAAGATAACATGGGTGGCTATTCAAGCGCCGGTAACCAGGTGCAGCAAAATATAGCGCTTAACGGCAATGCCAATATGCACTGCCAGCCCGCATACTACAAAGGATCGGCCACTGAATACGTATATGTTTGGTCCGAAAATGATGAGTTGCACGCTTTTCCCTTTAACAGGACCAGCAACAAATTTGATGCGGGTAGCCAAAAAGTATCCAATCTTCCTGGTCCGCTTGGCCAAAACGGTGCAATGCTTTCGGTTTCGTCAAACGGGACCAAGGACGGAACAGGGATCCTGTGGGCGGCCTACGCCGCCTCAGGCGATGCTGAACATTCAAGCAACCCCGGCATACTGCGTGCTTTTGACGCCAATGATGTTTCAAAAGAACTTTGGAACAGCGGCAAAAGCAGCGCAGATAACCCCGGCAATTATGCAAAATTTGCAACCCCAACCATCGCTGACGGGCATGTGTACCTGCCTACATTCTCCAACAAAGTGGTGGTTTATGGGATAAAGCAATAGGGAGCGTCTTTGGTGATTAAAGGGTCTGTTCCCCCATGTCATCTCGAACGACAGTGAGAGAACTTCTGCATCGGCACACAACCGCTATGCATTTCCGCCGGCATAGCGTAAAAGCTTGGGGTAGAAGGTTTCTCCCTGCGGTCGAAAGGACATGGTGTGGTGTGTGGGGAAATGTTAACCCAAACTTGGTTGATATTTCGCTTACCAAATGGGAGCCCTTTTGATACAATGGTTAGCCACCACCGTACCATCCATCAGGCTTACCTTACCAACCGCCTGAATAGCGCTTGCTTACCCTTCGTAAAAGGGTTAACATGGGTTAACACTTTTCAATGTTAACCCAAATAAGTATTTGTAAATCAGTTAGTTGAAAAATAGAAGGGTTAACATGGGTTAACACTCATGCACCAAAAACTAAATACTGCCAGCATTTCTTAATGCTATATATTGATCCTGAAAAGTAAACAATGCCCCCCCCATGTCATCTCGAACGACAGTGAGAGAACTTCTGCATCGGCATACAACAGCTCTGCAGATCGGTCTTGCATAGCGGAAACGTATAGCGGAGAAGTTTTCTCCCTGCGGAAATGACATTTTTGTTGAGTTAAGGGTGGTGGCAGGACCGTTTTAGCCTTTATATTAGTTAACAAACCACGTACCTCTCAAGAAACGAACTAAATCGATGACACGGTCAGCACATCACTTATTTATCCAAACCTCAATATTCGCCGCCTTTTGCCCTGCCTCTGAAAACGGAACCATCATCACTTTTTCTGGGATATTATTAACCTTCATATCCAGGTAAAAGGCCTCTTTCCAGTCCCAGTCGGGAGGCAAAGCTGCGCTGGCATCCGTGGCGAAGCTATTTTTTGTAAACACTACGTTATTTAACGATGCTATTTCCTTGTTGAGTCCCTGGTCTATTGCTAAAACCTGCGGGCCGCGTTTGATGGCTACCGCATTCGGATAGGAAATACCACCCGGAATAACCTGCACAGGCATATCAAAAGTGATAGAAACCTTATCGCCGGGACTCCATTTTCTTTCGATACTCAACAAACTGCCTTTTCCTGTATAAGTACTGTTCCCAACCTTTGCCACAAAGTTTTCGGCCCATTGCGGTATCCGAAAATCAAGTTTAAAGGTTTTGGCCATAGATGGTGTCACCACAAAATCAACCTTACCAATCATGGGGAATTTGGTAGTGGATTTTATTTTAAGGCTGATGGGGGAGTGGTCACCAGCAAGGATATCCCCCGTTGCTTCGCCGTTTTCGTAAAGCAGAACGGTAAACACGCCGTTTATGGTGCCGCCCATCATCTCGGGGATCAGCGAGATGCCCCTCGGAACGCTGGAAAGACAGCAGGAGTAGCCTTGATCGCAACGGTAAGGCTTGGCGCCCTGCAGCGCAGTATAATAGCTTACGCAGCCTGTTTGCGGGTTTTCGGCCGCCAGCAGGTGGTTGTAAACTGATCGTTCCAGTTCTTCGGCATACTTAACCTCACCGGTAATTTGCAACAGTTGCAGGTTAAACTGTATCCAGGTTACGGTAACGCAGCCCTCACCCATATCGTTATCATTGCCGGCCTTTAAATCGCCGGTAGGCATAAATACTTCATGATCGCTTTCGGTACCGGTGATATACATCCGGTGGCGGCTGATATCGGTCCAGGCAGTTTGCAAAAGCTTCAGGTATTTTTCTTCGCCGGTAAGTTTGTAATATTTCAATATCCCCAAAAAGCACGACATCATTTCATAAGCCTTGGCGTCGCCGACTTTGGTAACATCGCCATATTTCTCCAGCCGACTGATGATATGCGGACCGTTTTTATCTTCATAGGCCCTGAAAATATACTTGCAAAAAGCCAGGTATTTGGGATTGCCGGTATAGCGGTACAAATCAACCATCGGTTCAAGGATGCTGCCTGGGGCCAGGCCGTTATGTTCACCGGCAAGCATCAGGTCCCGTTTCCCTTTTTCATCGCCAAAGGTGCGGCAAATCAGGTCGGCGGCTTTTTCGGCGGTGGTTAAAGCCGGTTTATACCTGGTGATGGAATAGTAATTCAACAAGCCGATGATAGCATATTTATGCGCCCACACATCCCATTCGGTCCAGCGGTCTTTATACAGGTAGGTGCCTAAATAACCGTCGGGCATTTGGCAGGCAATGTATTTGCGCACCATATCGTCCATCAGGTGTTTTATTCTTGGGTCGTGACTATAGGCATAAGTTTTTGATGCCGAAAAAAGGAATTTCCCCACATGTTCCCCAATCCAGGTTTGCGCCCCCGGCCGCTTTTTAAATCCCGATAACAGGATCCCCGAATCAATTTTTAACAATCGTTTCTCCAGGTTTACATCCAGCCGGTAACCTAAGTAGCCGCCGATATTTTGGTAATAAGCCGGGATATATTTATCCGCTATTTTATTGGGGATAATGGGATCATAAGTCTTTATTTGAGCGATGGTTGACATTACCGGTGTTATGATCCAAAGTAACAAAACGACAAAAAGTATTTTTTTCATGCGGTTTTTTCATGTGTTTCGTCCCCTAAAATAGCGATGGGTTTATAAACCCATCGCTATTTTAGGGAAACAATAATTTATAAACCATTGCCAGGGCTATCTTGATTCCTGGCTCTTGATTCTTGACTCTAAATTTCATTCCGATACGGTGCCGAGGCCTGCGCTCCCAGTTTTGTTACGGCTAACGCCGCAGCTACATTAGCAAAGATCACTGCATTTTCAATATTTTTTCCTTCAGCAATAGCCACTGCCAACGCGCCGTTAAACACGTCGCCTGCTGCGGTGGTATCAACTGCTTTGACTACAGGTGCAGGCACCCAGTTAAAGTGGTTTGCATGAAAAACCAGCGCACCATTTGCGCCAAGGGTGATGATAACCGTTTCTACTCCTTTTTCAGCAAGTAACTCCGCTGCTGTCTGCGCACTTTCCTTATCCGCGATCTTTATGCCCGTCAGCATTTCTGCTTCTGTTTCATTTGGCGTCAGGATGCTTACCTTGCTCAATAATTCGTTTGAGAGATCGCAGGCCGGGGCGGGATTTAAGATTACTTTAACATTATTCGCCGCAGCGATATTTGCAACATATTCCACCGTTTCCAGGGGGATTTCCAATTGCATTAATATGAGCGAGGCGTTTTTTATTTTATCTTCTACCTGGTGAAGATTGGCAGGCAATAGAGCCGAGTTTGCACCCGAGGCCACCACAATGCAGTTTTCCGCTTTTTCATCCACCGTAATCAATGCCACGCCGGATGGGTTTATCGGATCGGTAATGATATAACGGGTGTCTATTCCTTCCTGTGCAAACAATTCAAGGGACTGTTTGCCAAAGATATCGTCGCCAATTTTGGCAATAAACGTAACATTCGCATCCAAACGCGCCGCCGCGACGGCCTGGTTGGCTCCTTTGCCGCCGGCGTTCATAAAAAAGGTACCCCCTAAAATGGTTTCGCCCGGGCCGGGTAAATGGGCAGCTTTTACAACCATATCGGTATTTGAACTGCCTATTACGAGTATGTTTGGTTTCATAGATTAAAAGTTAATCAAAAAAGTTTTTCGCCCTCTTTACACGCAGTGAAGAGAGGGCCGACCAGCGTAGCGTAGTCGGGGTGAGTCAACTCGCCCGCCTGCACGTCCATCACGCCCCCGCGTACACCAGCAATCCCAACCCAACCACATAAAACAACAACATAAAATTAAGTATCACCCCGGTATTTTTGGGCGCCGTGCGAAATTCCTTCCAGATAAAAATACCCCATAGCGCGGCAATTACCGTTGCGCCCTGGCCCAGGCCGTAGGATATAGCCGGACCCGCCTTACCAGATGCGATGATACTAAACGACATCCCCAAACACCAGATGGCCCCGCCCAAAATACCGGTGATATGATTTTTAAAACTGCCTTTAAAATAGGCGCTGAATGCCACCGGGCTGCCGGTAAATGGTTTCTTCATCAAAATGGTGTTAAACACCAGGTTGCTCAATAAAATCCCGACGCTGAAAATTACCACTGCGGTATAGGGGCTAAGCTTACCGGTTTCCGGAACGTTGAAATCCGTAAACATGCTGCCTGCCACAAACTTGTAAAAGAAACCCATTAGCACCCCTGCAATAACGGCCAGTAAAAGGCCTTTTGAAGAAGTTTTTTTATCTGCCGATTGCATCCGCCGGTAGGCGTAAGCATTTAACAGGATGGCAATCACAATCAGGATTACACCGCTTATCAACAGCAATTGACTACCCTTCGGATTGACGGCATAATTTTCCACCACGCCAATAACCAGCGCTAAACCAATACCCACCGGGAAAGCTACCGCCATGCCCGCGATAGCAATGGCGGCTACCAGCAATATATTGGCGGCGTTAAACACAATGCCACCAATAATAGCCGAACCGATGTTTTTACCGTCAGCCTGGCCAATATCTGCCAAAAACGACCGCCCGCCTGCGCCGCTGCTGCCAAGTGTTAAAGCCAGTGCCAGAGAAAATAGCAGGATGCCCAAAACGTAATCCCAGTAAAATAATTCGAAGCGCCAGGTGTTTGCGGCCAATTTTTGCGTATTAGCCCAGGAGCCCCAGCACAGCATGGTGATAATACAGAAGATAACCGCTGTAGAGTAGTTTGCAATGATGAACATGGCGATAAAGGGTTTAATTGGGGCTGTAAGTTAAACAATTCCGGATAGAAACGTGAAACTTCTATTGGCAGGTAGCGTCTTAGTTCGAATCTTTACTGTTTTTTGAGAAAAATAGAATAATTACCCCAATTATTATCATGATAAGGGGCATTAAATAGGACCCTAAACCGATCCTTCCTGAATCCCCCTCTATTTCCGGGTCATTCAATTCCCGTAAAAAAATAACTAAAAGAACTCCAATAATGATAAAAAATACACCAGCAATAACTCCAACTACTGTCCAAGACTTCATATTACATTATTCTTTTAGCCAAGCCGTTTCTTGATAGCGTTTTTAGCTTTAATAAAAAAACCACTTGTTAGCTGGCTTAAATGTATGAATAAGTTGGTTTTAATCGATCTGCACCTCTCCAGTACTGAAAAATATTTTTTTTAATTTATTTGCATATCTGAAATTTTATGTCCTACATTTGTAGTGTACTATTATACTAATACACTATGATAGAGATTAGAAATTTAAATTTCAGGTACCGCGGCAAACCTTTGCTTTTTAAAGGGCTCGATTTACGCGTCCAAAAAGGCCATATCTACGGTTTACTGGGAAAAAACGGCGCCGGCAAATCTTCCCTGTTAAAAAACATGACCGGGCTGGCATTTCCCGAAAAAGGCGACTGTCTTTTTAACGGAACCAGCGTGGTCGGCCGCCCCGTATCGGTGCTTGAAGATATTTATTTTATCCCAGAAGAAATATTTGTCCCCTCGCTCACACCCGGCCAGTTTGTGTCGAACACGGCCGGATTCTATCCAAAATTCAGCAAAAGCGATTTCTATCATTATTTAAAAATGCTGGATGTGGATTTGGATGCAGCTATGGATAAACTATCATACGGGCAGCAAAAAAAGGCGATGATAGCCTTTGGCCTGGCTACCAATACCAGCCTGCTCATTATGGACGAACCCACCAACGGTTTGGATATCCCCTCCAAAGTGCAGTTTCGTAAGCTCATCGCTTCGGTGTTGACCGAAGAACGCTGTATCGTGATATCCACCCACCAGGTGCGCGATCTCGATAGCCTGATTGATACCGTGCTGGTATTGCACGACCGCGAAATTGTAGTGAACAGCTCGGTTGATGATATCACCGAAAAAGTGACGTTTGGCGTTTTTAACAGCACCGAGGGTGTACCCGTTATTTACGAGGAGGATGGCATGAAAGGGAAAAATGCCATCGTTAAAAACACAACCGGCAAATACAGCAAAATAGACCTGGAATTGTTTTTTAACGCCGTTACCGGCGACGCTAAAAACCTGGTTGATATTCTTAAAGCAAATTAAAAATGAACAGCATATTTAATACAAAACGATTTGGTATGTTATTTATAAAACATACAACCGAGCACTACAAAGCCTACCTGATGTCGTGGGCGGTGTTGGTAGGGGTAATGTGTTTAGGCGGCGGATTTTTAGTGTACATGATTGAGGCGCCTATAGAAACAGGCATACAAACGGCTTTATTCGGCTCTATATTCTTTTTGTCGGGTACCATGTTCACCAGTACCATATTTGCCGATTATGGCGACAACAAAAAGGCCGCCACTTTGCTGATGCTGCCGGCAACAACTTTCGAAAAGTTTTTGGTTGGCTGGCTTTTTTCCTACCTGATTTTTGCACTTGTGTTTACGGCTACGTTTTATGCCATTTTGTTGATACTGCTAAGCGTTCAGCATATCCCCAATTTTCACCACGAGGTCATTAACGTTTTCGATGGGCAATTGGCGGTGGTGTTTGTGCTGTTTTCATTATTGCATTCCATAGCAATTTTCGGCTCCATCTTTTTCAAAAAACTTCATTTTATAAAAACGGCATTTTGCTTTTTTATATCGATAGCGGTAGCAACACTCGCTAATACAGCCTTCCTGGAGATGCTTTTTAGCAGGCGGTTACGTGCGGCGGTACCTTTTGCCAATGTCGACTTCCCTGGGGCGGACAGGTATAACAGGATAACCGGCACACACACAACCGATATGCTGGTAATGTGGTTGTTATTATTAATTGCAGTGGTGTTTTGGGTATCAACCTATTACAAGTTAAAAGAGAAACAGGTTTAATTAATGGACGCATTTGATTATGGAATTTAAAGACAACGAAGCCATATACCTGCAAATAGCGGCCTATGTGTGCGACAACATATTGATGGATAAATGGCCCGCCGAGCAAAAGATACCCTCGGTAAGGGACCTCGCGGTAGAACTTGAAGTAAACCCCAATACAGTTATGCGGTCATACGAATTTTTACAAAACCAGGAGGTTATTTACAATAAACGCGGCCTGGGCCTGTTTGTATCGCCCAATGGCTATGCACAGGTGAAAAAATTGCGCAAGGAAAGTTTTCTGCAGCAAAACCTCCCCGAACTATTCAAAAATATTTACCTGCTGGATATTTCTATGGGCGAGATACAGGAACGATATGATGATTTTAAGGCAGCAAATTACGGAACAACCTCAGCGAAGAAAAACAATGAAAACAAGCAATAAACTTTTATTTACTGCAATTATCGCGGTAGTTGTATCCCTGTTTTTTTATGACCTCTGGATGCGGTCGTCGTTTTTAAAAGGCGATTACAAAAAGCCTTATAAGGATTTTGTCAGCTTAAATTTTAAGGATTTTAAAACGATTGATCTGCGCTCCGAAACCGCGGCCAATATTATCGTTACGCAGGGGCCCTTCAGTGTAAAAATGAGTCCCGATGGCGAGAGTTTTGTTAAAGTAAGCCAGAATGCTGATACACTTCGTATCGCCTCAGCCTTTCCGCACGACTATTTCGGCAGCAGCGAGCCTTATGTATTGGTAATATCGTGCCCAAACCTGGCGCGACTCATTACCGATTCGCGCTATACTGCCGGTGCCCGGTTGGTGATAGATTCGGTTGCGGGCGAAGATTTTAGCTGGCGTACAACCATCGTCAGCGGGTTTAAACAGGACTCTCTTTCCATAATTGCACAGCACGGCTGCACCCTGATGCTGAAGAACAACCATATCAAATCGTTAAATGCAACAATAGGCGTTGGCGCGCGCTGCCGTTCAAACCTTACCATTTTGAGCGACAATCACTTCGGTAACGCCAACTTAAATATACTCAATAATAGTCAGCTTAGGCTATATAAGGCCAGTATAACCAGGCTGAACTACAAGTTAGCCGATAGCGCCCGGCTAATTGTTTACGGAGGCGCCGACAGTGTTTTAAAAAAATAAATTAAACCGAAAGCAAAATGAAATTAGTAATTAACAATCTCTCCAAAACATACGCAAACGGCGTGGCGGCGCTAAAGGATGTATCGCTCACGTTAACCAATGGCATGTTTGGCCTGCTGGGGCCAAACGGCGCAGGCAAATCATCATTAATGCGCACCATTGCTACTTTGCAGGAAGCCGATAAGGGCAGCATATTTTTAGATGACCTGGATGTATTAAAAAACAAGACCGAAGTGCGTCAATTGCTCGGCTACCTGCCACAGGAATTTGGCGTTTACCCCAAAATATCAGCAGAACGAATGCTGGATCATATTGCCCAATTAAAAGGCGTTGGTAACAAAGGCGAACGCAAGGACCTGGTGGAAAGCTTGCTCGAGAATGTAAACCTTTCAAAAGACCGCAAGAAACACCTGGGGACCTTTTCGGGCGGTATGAAGCAGCGCTTTGGCATTGCCCAGGCGCTGATAGGTAATCCAAAGCTTATCATTGTGGATGAACCTACTGCCGGCCTCGACCCGGCTGAAAGGAACCGTTTTTATAACCTGCTGAGTCAATTGGGCGAAAACACCATCGTGATCCTGTCGACCCATATTGTGGAAGATGTTAGCACACTTTGCTCCAACTTCGCGATAATTTGCCAGGGCGAGGTTTTGTACGCCGGCGATCCGGAAAATGCCGTGAAAGAAATGGAAGGGAAAATATACAGCAAGGCCATCAGCAAAACAGAAATTGATTTTTATAAAGATGATTATAACGTTATATCAACCCAGTTAAAAACAGGCCAGCTGCACATCCGGGTATTGCAGGAAGCCGATCCGGGCAAAGGTTTTGCCCCAAGCATACCTAACCTGGAGGATGTTTATTTCAGCAATATCGCTACCAGGGTAGATGTAAACACGATTTGAAATAATAAAAAACTCCGTGCCCTCCGTGAAATTCTTCGTGACCTTTGTGGTAAAAATTAACCACCAAGATCGCCAAGCAGGCACAACGAACACAAAGTCCTACTGTTATTGAACCATATTAAATCATAACACCATGTTCCTGAAAATATTCCTGTTCGAGATCCAAAATAGGGTCCGCAGGCCAGCGGTTTACCTGTACTTTGCCGCGGCTTTTATTTTTACCGTCATGTCGTTTGCTACCGGATCACTGCCGGCGGGCGACAAAGAGCATTATAATGCACCCTACATTATCGCGCTTTGGTGTGCAGCCATGTCCATGATGATGATGCTTGTTACATCGTTTATAATGGGCACACCCTTATACCGCGATATTGAAAACAATACGAAGGATTACTATCTCACATACCCCATAACCAAAGCAGGTTACTTTTGGGGCCGGTTTTTAGGTTCATTCGTATTCATGATATTTATCAGCAGTTCAATCCTGTTTGGTATCAGGTTCGGCAGCTTCCTGGGCCCGGCAATGGGCTGGCGCGATGCTTCGCATTATGGGCCCAATAACCTTAGCTATTACCTGTACCCTTATTTTACTGTAGCACTGCCTAACATCATATTCACCAGCTGTTTGTTTTTTGGCCTGGTGGCATTTTTGCGCAATGTAAAGGTGATTTATAGCGGGGGCATCATCTTGTTCCTCGGTTATTTTATGTCCATTTTCTTTATGGACCATACCAACAACTTCACGGTTATTATGCTATCCGATGCGTTTGGAATCAACGGTATTCGTTTTACGTCCAATAATTCCACATCAATACAGCAAAACACCACGTTGCTACAGGTTACCGGTTTGTTTTTGTTGAACCGGATCATCTGGTCGTCTGTGGGGATCGTTATATTGCTGTATACCTATATCCGGTTCAATTTCGAAAGGTTCTTCTCGGGCAAACGCGATAAAGCTGCTATTGATGATGTAACCACCAGGAACCGGAAGACGGAAGTATTAAAGGTAAAAACCAGTTTTACCGGGCCATACAACCGCAGTACGCTTTTCAACTTAACTAAAATTGAATTGAATAATATCGTCCGCGATAACTATTTCTGGATCATTGTTTCCTGTGGCCTGGCGTTTTTGGCTTTTGTGTTTTGGATGGGGAATAATTACGACGGAGTGCCCGCGTTCCCGTCCACTACCATGTTTCTGGATATTTTTAACGGCGTATTTTTGTTCTTTGTTTTCTTTATCATCGTGTTTTATACCGGCGAGACGCTGCATCGCGATAAGGTTACCCGCTACGCCTTTATTAACGATTCGCTGCCGCCACCCAATTGGGTGCTAAATGGCTCCAAACTGCTGGCGCTGCTGGTTTTAGCATCCGGCCTGGCTTTTATCCCAATGATTATTGGTGTACCTGTCCAGGTAATTAAAGGGTTTCACCAGTTTAACTTTTCTGTTTATTTCATGTACGTACTCACCATTATACTGCCGCGTATGCTTGAAATGGTGGTGTTCTCCTATTTGGTGCATGTATTAGTAAACAACAAATTTGTAGCGCACGGCATAGCAGTCTTTATCTGGATACCCATTTTCTTTTTAAAAGATACAGGCATATTTAACTATAACCTGTTGCTTTACTCATACACACCGGGTTTCAGCGTTAACGATATGGATGGCCTGGGCCACATGGCCAAAGCTGTGTACTGGTTTAACCTGTACTGGCTGCTCGATGCCGGCTTGCTCATCATTATTGCGGCCCTGTTTTACTATCGTGGGGTAACATCCTCCTTTAAAGAACGGCTCCAACTGGTAAAAGAACGTTTCGATGGCAAGACAAGGCTGTTTACCGCCGTGGTGTTGGTGGCCTTTTTAGCGGTGGGATCGTACGTATATTACAATGTGAGTTATCTCAACATGTATTTAACAAGTTGGGAGGGCCAGCATAGGGCTGTTATCTACGAAAAGAAGCTGAAGCACTTTCAAACGATGCCCCTGCCGAAGCTTACGCGCATTAAAATGTTTGCGGAGCTTTATCCCGATCAGACAGCCGAATATGTGCACGCCTTTTTAACCATTGCCAATAAAACCACGAAACCCATTGCGCAGATGTTGCTCGATGGTGATGAACTGACCAACTACGGGCTGAAACAGGATGGAAAAGCCATTCCTTTTACTTATCCCTTACTTTACGACCGGAGCTTTTTTGATTTTTTCAGGCCCGCGAAAGATACGGCGGAATTCAGGTTGTATCATTTTCAAAAACCCCTTGCGCCGGGCGATACCGCAGTTATTGAAATTAACTCTGAGGTCAAATACAATGGCTTCCGTAATGATATGTATGCACCAAACTTATTGCATAACGGCACTTTTTTTAATGGCGGCTTGCCGGGTTTGGGTTACGACGATGACGATGAAATAAGCAGTCCCTACGTGCGCAAACAAAATCAACTTCCGCCTAAGGTAGATGAAGAAATTGCCCAAAACGATCCGGAAGGGATCAGCACCCTAAAAGCCGGCGCGGCTGCCGATCTGTTGAGTGTCGACCTTACTGTCAGTACTTCAGGAGGGCAAACGGTTATTGCACCCGGTACATTGGAGCGGCAATGGCAGCAGCGCGGGCGTAATTATTACCATTACGTTTTAAATAAACCCGGCATGTATGCGCCATTGGGCATGGTATCGGCACGGTTTGCAAGCCTGAAGGATACCGTAATCTTAAATAACGAACATAAGGTAAATATCAATATTTACTATCACCCCGCGCACAATGCAAACCTTGGCCGCTTTATGGCAGCTTACAAGGATGGCCTGCAGTATTTTTCGACGGCTTACGGCGATTATCCTTTTAATGATATCCGGTTGGCCGAAACTTCGGTTTTTGGGCCGCAGACCGGTTCGTTGGCAACCTTTGATACATACAGCGAGCGTTTTGCCTGGAACGCTGATTTTAACAATCCCAATCAACGCGATTACTGTTACCTTACTACAGCCCAGCAACTGGCGCAGCAATGGTGGCGTTTCCAGGTTGCGCCAAACAGCACCATAGGCTCATTGGTGATTCCCGAAGGCCTGGCCCGTTACAGCGCGCTGGCAATGGCCGAACGGAAATACGGAAAGGACAATATGAAATGGATGTTGCAGGACCAGCTATGGGCCTACCTGTGGATACATACCCGCACGGATGACAAGGAACAGCCGCTGATAAAGGCTAACCAGTGGTTTGAATGGGGCGGAAAAGCCGGGGTTGTTTTTTACGGTCTTCGCGACCTGATCGGCGAAGATAATTTGAATGCGGCGTTACGTGAATTCAAAGAAGCGTATGCCTTTAAAAACAAACCTCCTTTCGCCGGCACCAATAACCTTTACCAATATCTGCAAAAACACACGCCAGATTCGCTGAAATATTACCTGGTCGATAATTTTGAAAAAATCACCCTTTACGATAACCGGGTAGTGGATGTTAAATCCGTAGCCACCGGCAAAAATAACGAATACAAGGTGACCATGAAGGTTAACGTTGCCAAGGCTTATCTGGATGGCAAAGGAAAGGAAACCGCAGCCACGCAGATGAACGACTATATTGATATCGGCATATTTGGCGCAACCATCAACAATAAAGAGGGCCGCACGCTAACCAATCCGCTATATCTTAAAAAATACAAACTAACAGCCGGCGAGCATGCCTTTACCATTACAGTAAAGGGCAAGCCACAAACCGTTGGGATTGACCCCTATAACAAACTTGTGGACCGGTTGCCGAACGATAATATGAAAGACATAGAGAAATAGGCTTTCAACAAAAGTACACCCTTCATGTCGTCCCGAACTTGTTTCGGGATCCCACAGGCAGGTATTCCGCTGATAAATTACCATCGGACAATTCGTCCGGAGCGAGTTTACATGGCAAGCGATTTTATCAATAAAGATTTGACGACTTTTCAAGGTTGTCAAATCTTTCTTATTACAAGAAATAATTTTTATTTTTGAGCAAACCCCACTGTCATGAAATTGAAGACCATCCAAAAATTTATAATCGTTTTTATAGTTATTACGCTCGTTCAATTTGCGGTAAGGCAGTTTGCGCCTACCCAATATGTGCCTTTAAAACCGGTTTTTGAAGGCATGTTTATTGGTTTGATAGTCGGCTGTATTTTTCACTACGGGCGTATTTATGTTACTGCCTGGTTAAACAACCGCAAAGAAGCCGCAGCAAACCAAAACGGAACAAAATAACAACGGGCCGGTTATTCCTTCTTCCTTGCCTTCCGCATGCGCTCTTCGGCTTGCTTAATTTCGTCCTTTTCGCTTAAGGGGTAATCGGTTTTAAGTCCGCGATAGCCGCCTATGTCGCTGCTTTTGGCATGGATTTTCTGGCCTTCTTTTTTATCTTCTGCTTTTTTCATTTTAAATGATTTTTAAGCTAAAAAGATAGCTGTTCATAAACAACGCCTTCCTCTGCATAAATGTTTACAAAATGTGGAATGATATTTTGAACCAATTGACTCATTGACTCACCCTGCCCCCTCTAAAGGTTTAAGTTTACCCACAAAATGCCTTTAAATAAATACATTATTTGATCAATGTATTTTCATCGAAACACATCGATTTATTTTAAACTTTTGTGAAAATGCTAATCAAGGAGTGGTTTTTGAACTTGAAAAGCCACCCCATCGGGGTGAAATATCGGTAGAAAATAAAATAGTCAGTCGTGACCGTGCCGTAGGTACGGAATATCCTTTTTATCCGCGCAAAATATCGCATAATTGATTGCGTACCTACGGCACGCTAATCTCTGCTTGTTGTTTTCCTACCGACATTTTGCACCTAAAGGCGCAATTTGAACATCCGTTATTTTTGTGGGTAAACTTAAACTCTAAAGGAGAAATTTCTAGAAAAGAGGAATTTAAAAGTCCTCTCCTTTGGAGAGGATTTAGGTGAGGCGGGAAACAATGTTTACAAAATGTGGAATGATATTTTCATAAAGCCAGGTATATCAGGGTAAAAAAATTTATTTTCACAAAAATTCTTTTCACAATTCCTGTAACATTATAAAAGTCGTGCTATCTAATCAATACTTAACAGCCAGGTTAAAAGTTATAAATGCTGTAAAGTATCGTGAGGGCCCGCATCTCAAGGGTTCCGTTAAAAAAAATCTAAAACAAATTTCAATTAAAAAAAATGAACAACTTAGTTTATGAACTATGGTGGGTTATACCTGTTGTAGTTATTTTGCTGATGTACAAATTTGTACTTCGCGTGTTTTTTGGTATGGTTATCGTTCCGGATGACCGCATTGGGCTGGTGGTTAAAAAGTACACCCTTTCGGGCAGCAAGCGACTGCCGGATGGCCGTATCATTGCCATCAACGGCGAGGCCGGTATGCAAGCCCGTGCACTTGCCCCTGGTTTGTACTGGGGAATGTGGCCATGGCAATTTAAAATTGAATATGCGCCCTTTACCATTATTGAACAGGGTAACCTGGGCCTGGTAAAGGCAAAGGACGGCGCAGCCATGGACATGGGCCGTGTATTAGGCAAGCCTGTTGATTGCGATAAATTTCAGGACGCTATTGCCTTTTTGGATAATAACGGACAAAAAGGTCCGCAGGCAGCATTCTTAACGCCGGGTAGTTATCGTATCAATACTTTTTTGTTCGAAATTATGATGGTGCCTATTACCCAGGTAAAGGAAAATAAGGTAGGTATTATTACCACGCTGGACGGTGAGCCGCTCGAAAAAGGGGAGATTGCAGGTGTTTCAGTACCCGGGCATAAAAACTTCCAGGACCCAATGGCCTTTATTAATGCAGGCGGTATGAAAGGTTTGCAGGAAGATGTAATACTTGCAGGTACTTATTACCTTAACCCATGGTTTGTAATTGTGGAGCAGGTGGATATGATTTACATCCCGATTGGTTATGTAGGTGTCGTAAACTCCTTCGTGGGTCCGGAAGGGACCGATACCAGCGGCGATACCTTTAAACATGGTAATATTGTAAAACGTAACGAAAAGGGTGTGTGGGAACAACCGCTTGATCCCGGTAAACACCCCGTGAACATTTACACCCATGCAGTTGAAATAGTGCCGACAACCAACATCGTGCTTAACTGGGCCGATAGCCGTACCGAGGCGCATGAGTTGGACAAAAACCTGTGTACCATTACGGTGCGTTCGTCCGACGGTTTTACCTTTAACCTCGACGTGTCGCAGATCATACACATACCGCGTAACGAGGCGCCAAAGGTTATTGCAAGGTTTGGTAACATGAAAAACCTGGTATCGCAGGTGCTGGAGCCTACCATCGCCAACTATTTCCGTAACTCAGCACAAAAAAGCGACGTTATCGAGTTTTTGGCTAACCGTATCCAAAGGCAGAACGATGCAAAAGAACACATCAGCAAAGTGCTTGATGACTATAATGTGGTTGGTGTTGATACGCTGATAGGTGACATCACCCCACCTGCCGCGCTGATGAAAACCCTTACCGACCGTAAAATTGCGGAACAGGAAAAGGTTACTTACGAGATACAGCGTAACGCGCAGGTTGAACGTAAGGAGTTTGAAAGTGCCAAGGCCGGCGCCGATATGCAGCCTGAGGTTGTAAAATCAACCCGCCAGGTGGAAATTAACACCCAGATGGCCGCTTCGAAGGTTGCTGCTTCACGGGGTGAGGCCGAAGCCAAAACCATTAACGCCAAGGCCGATGCCGAAGTACGCATCACTATAGCCAAGGCCGATGCTGAAGCGAAAACGGTGAACGCCAAAGCAGACGCGAATGCTACTGAAGTAAACGGTATGGCCGAAGCCGCCAAAATTAAGGCGATTGGTTTATCTGAAGCCGAGGTTACCAAACAAAAAACCGCAGCCATGGGTAACGAACAATATGCTATTGTGCGTGTAGCCGAAGCCCTTGCAAGTCATGGTATCAAATTAGTACCTGACATCCTCGTTAACGGCAAAGATGGTGGCGGCAGCGGCATGATAGACGCCCTTATAGGCAATGAGATGCTGAAAAAGCTCCAAAAGGCTAATGAAGCAGTTGATGCAAAACCATCAGCAAAACCGGAAAGTAAAGAATAACTATTCGTTCTTCCCGTTTTCCCTTCTGACTTCCGAAGTTTTCAAAACTTCGGAAGTCTCTATAGGGTGTCATGCCGAGGCTCTCGAAGCATGTGGGCGATGGCCTCTGCGCTCAACCTTCGAGTGGCTCAGGGTGACACCCCTTTTTATCATTATGGAAAGCCTTCCGAATTTTTTAAACCTCAAAGCCCTCAACGAGGCCTTTGAAAAAATAAACAATACCGAGTTAAACTTCGGAAGGCCTTTTATTGAATCTGAATTCGAAGCGGAGATAATGCTACCAGTAAACTCTTTTGGAGAGAATGAACTCACAAATAATAATTTCCGTCTCCAATTCAACAAAAACAATCGTATATTTTTTCTTATAGGGGATGCATTTAAAACCTAACGCATCTCTAATCGGTTCTCTGCAAGTGCGGTATCCTTTTCTGGTATCGCCTAATCGATAAATAAAATCGTAAGCTTCATCTGTAAACTTTTCGGCGGTTGCCAAAAGACCTTCTGATTCAAGATACCAGGATATTTCAGCAATGCTTTGGGCGGCGGATTGTTTGACAACTACTTTTCTGAAGCCCATTTCCGAATAAGGCTTTTGCTATAATTACGCGCCTCCTCTATAGAAAATGTTTTTTCAGGTTCGCGTTTTAAAGCAGCCATTTTCTTCAATTCCTGATAGTTTTCTTCAGGGATGAGCACATATTTTTTGTTATCTATGGTGAGGTGTGTCATGGCTACTCCTTTACACGAAGTTAATTAAACTATTTTAAACAGGCAATTTAAAAATATTTCTAAAGATAGAGGTTAGGTTTCATAACCAACTTCCGCAAACTTCCTAAGTTTTAACCTAATCTCTAACCTCCAATTAACTAATCACTGCTTCCGCAAACTATCTGCTTTTGCCTTCGCTTTTTTCTTAAAAAATCCCCTCAGCAAAAAATTATGCTGTGCTGCATCCAGCGTTTCATTCAACTTGGCTGAGCTTACCTGCAGGTTATCCAGGGTGGTTTGCACCTTTGCTGCTGCTTTGGGGTCGTTTAACAAAATACCTATGGCATTGTCGGTAGTATTCAGTTTATTGCTCGCTTTGTTAAGGTTATTAGTAAAAGTGGATGCATTGGCGGCTGCCTGCTGTAATTGTGCCGCAGCGGCTTTAAGGCGGTTAAAGGTGGCCGTATCGGTAAGTAGTTTATCTGCCAGCCCCCCTTTGGTGTTAAGCTTTTTGCCAAACTCATCCAACTGACCTGCCAGCCGGGCTGCACTGGCGGTGGTAGCCTGCAAATTCCGCATCGATGCGCGCAGTTGCGTGCTCATATTGCTGTCTTCCAGCAATGCGCCAACAGTGCCTTTGCCTTTCAATATATCCTGGCCCACAGTTTTAAAATCGTTGGTAATAGCCAGCAGGTTATTATTGTTTTTCTGTAGTGTTTTTAACATATCATCGGTCGAAAGCAGCTTTTGAGCCTGCAATACACCATTATTTTGCACCATCGGAAAATCACTCGTTCCACCTTCAATCACAATAAGCTTATTCCCGATAAAACCATCCGAACCAATATGCACGGTGGAGTTGGTATGCACAAACTGCTGTATTTTTTGGTCTATCCTCATCTTTACATTCACCTGCGCTATGCCGATGAATTTAATTTCGCTGATGGTACCCACCTTAACGCCCGAGAACCACACATCGTTACCTTTTTTCAAGCCCGCCACATCATCAAAAACTGCGCTGACCATAATGTTTTTTTCAAAGCTTTTTTGCTGCCCGCCAAGGGTAAAAACCCCCAATATAAATATCGCGAGGCCAAGCGCTAAAAATACGCCAACCATTATTGCCTTTCGGTTTTCCTTTGCGGCCACCTGGCCTGTTTCTGTTGTGTCCATGTTAAATGGTATATGTCTATGCTATAAAGTTATAATCAAAAAAAGGTTTTATTCTTGCATCATCCGTGTCAAACACTTCCTCAAAAGTTCCGGTTCGCTGAAACTGGCCTTCAATCAGCATCGAGATGCGGTCGCCGGTCATTTTAGCGCAGGTAAGGTCGTGGGTAATAATGATAGATGATGTTTTATAATTTTGCTGTACCTCGTTTATCAGGTCGTTTATTTCAATGCAGGTAATGGGGTCAAGGCCGGCCGTAGGTTCATCGTACAGCATAATCTCAGGGTTAAGGATCAATGTGCGGGCAATGCCTATTCTTTTACGTTGTCCTCCTGAAAGTTCAGCAGGCATCTGGTTAATGGTTTGGCTCAGGCCAACGGCATCGAGCACCGTTTCTACTGCCGCGTCTATCTCTTTACGGGTGATGCCTTTGCGGTTCCGCACCAGCGGGAACTCCAGGTTCTTGCGTACCGTCATACTGTCATACAAAGCGCTGTTCTGAAAAGAAAAGCCTATCCTGATGCGCAGTTCCCGCAGTTGGCGGTCGTTAAGCGCCAGCACATCGTTGCCCAAAACCTCAACGGTGCCTTTATCTGGTCTCAGCAAGCCCGATATCAACTTAATAAGCACTGATTTACCGGAACCCGATCGGCCCAGCACCACCAGGTTTTCGCCCTGGTAAAGGTCGAGGTCGATACCGCGAAGCACCGCATAATCCTCAAAAGATTTTTCCAGTCCCCTAAGGCTGATCACCTTGTTGTTATGGTCGATATTTACTTTGGGTTTCTCCATGATCAGCGAAAGTTACCGGTTATCTGTACAATAATAACCTCTTCAATAAACACCAGGAACATTGCGGTAACCACGGCGCCGTTTGCGGCTTTGCCAACGCCCTCGGTCCCTTTGTCCGAGTAATAGCCCTGGTAACAGCCCACAATACCTATAGTAAAACCAAACACTATCGATTTGACGAGCGCAGCCGTAAAATCAAGAAACACAAGCGGCTGAAAAAATGCCTGTACAAAAGCCGTATAACTGATGCCCTCGTTGGTAGCTACATTTAAATAGCCGCCGAGCAAACCAATTAACGCTGTATAGGTAGCCAAAATGGGTATAGTTAGCGTTGTAGCAAGCACCCGCGTACACACCAGGTATTTGAACGGGTTTGTGCCGGACACCTCCATGGCGTCAATCTGCTCGGTTACCCGCATGGAGCCTAACTCGGCACCAATACTGGACCCCACCTTTCCTGAGGCGATAAGCGCGGTTACCAATGGCGCCAACGCCCGCATAATGGCGATAGACACCAGCGAGGGCAGCCACGAGTTTGCCCCAAAAGTTGATAACGAAGGCCGCGACTGTTTGGTAAATATAAAGCCAACAATAAAGCCTGTTACACTGATGAGGGTAAACGAGCGTACGCCAACCTCGTAACACTGCCGTATAACTTCTTTAAACTCGAAGGGCGGCAAAAAAGCTTCCTTGAAAAAGCGAAGTATAAAAAGATGAATTTTGTAAATATCCTTAAAAAAAGTGCCGAGGCCTTTTATAAACCCGTTACGTCGCTTTTTTGCCGGAGGGGGTATGTTACTGGCTGTATCCATTTATCATATTAATAGTGTTTGTGCCTGCCTGACGGCATTACTACAAAAAAGCAGGGGAGATGTTTGCCAAACCTGTACGATTAATGTATTGGTTAACACACGCAAAGCCATACTTTTTAAAGTAATTTATAAACATCGAACAGTTTTGTATCAAATGCTATAAAAGTATTATGATCTGAAAAATGTATTTAATTGATTGTGATTAATTTAATGCGTTTCTATGATCGGCCAACGGTTAATATTAAGCCAAAAATTGTAAAAATAGTATTACATCTCACTTCTTAATTGCTCTTATTTTTGATGAATAATCAATTTTAAACAGATAATCTTGTAAAAATAACTTTAATAGGACTAGTGCACCGTTGTGCTTTTTATCAATACAGGGGTATTATTGAAAAAATGCTAATATCGTCCTTGCAGGGAAATTACCGTTTTTATTCGATTAAATTTGATCGTTTTAGTAAAGATTCTGCTGTGCAAACCTAAGTTTTATTAGGTTAAATAGACGATCTCGCCCCTAAAAAATACATCCATGAAATGTAAAATTTTAATATTAAGCTTTTTGATACTGTTTAGCGCGTCCTTTTCGCAGGCGCAAAATAACCAGTTTCAATTTTCGCATCTTAATATTAATAATGGCTTATCGCATAACAATGTAACCTGTATTTTTAAAGATAACCAGGGGTTTATGTGGTTTGGTACCTTATCCGGCTTAAACCGGTACGATGGTTATAAATTTAAAATATTTAAACATGCCGTAAGCGATACCACTTCGCTCGATGACGATTACATAGTAAGCATTAGCGAAGGCCCTGAAAGTAAACTCTGGATTGAGACCCGCAACGGATTTAATATTTACGACCCGGCGGCCGAAAAATTCAGTCATAATATAACTGGTTACTTGCACTCACTGGGCCTTCACGACAAGTTTATCACCGCCATAAAAAAGGATCACGCTGGTAACTTTTGGTTTTTACACGCAAGCTGGGGCATTTATAAATACAACCCGGCCACGCATAAAGCAACCCACTTTACACACTCAACTACCGATACCACCTCAATTTGTTTTAACGTAGCATCAGACCTGGCCGAAGATTCCAAAGGAAATATATGGCTCGTTTACCGCAATGGCGAAATGGAGCGTATGGGCCCTAAAACAATGCGCATTAATTACCGCTCCCATATATTTACCCCATTGCCCGTCGAACTAAATACCTCTTATAAAATAGTGATCGACCGGCAGGATGATATCTGGGCGTATGTACCTACCTACTCTGCCGGGGTGTATTTTATCGATATAAAAAACAAAATAATTAAACATATTGATAAGGGTAACGACGATGCCCACTTAAATACCGATGTGGTATCCAGCGTTGCTCAGGATGATAAGGACAGGGTTTGGATAGCAACCGACCATGGCGGTGTTAATATATTAAATAAGCAGGATTTTAAATTCAGATACCTGTTAAACCGCGAAGACGATAGTAAAACCATTGGCCAAAACAGTATTACACAATTATATAAGGACAATACGGGTGTAATGTGGGCCGGATCCTATAAGAAGGGAGTTGGCTATTACCACGAAAGTATTATCAAATTTCCGTTGTACACACATCACCTTGCCGACCCCGAGTCGGATCCGATGAGCCTGAGTTTTAGCGATATCAATTGCTTTGCCGAAGATAAGCTGGGTAATATCTGGATAGGTACCAACGGCGGAGGGCTTATTTATTTCGATCCTAAAAAAGGCACATTTAAAACCTACCTGCATGATGCGGCAAATGCGGCGAGCCTCACTAAAAACGTAGTGGTTTGCCTATATATCGATCATGAGCAAAAATTATGGATCGGCACTTATTTTGGCGGGCTTGATTGTTTTGACGGTAAAACATTTACCCACTATAAACATGACGATGCCGATCCCGGAAGCATCTCGGAAGACAGGATATGCGCCATAGCAGAAGACGATGAACATCGTTTGCTGGTGGGCACGCTATCAGCGGGGTTTAACATACTCGATCGAAAAACGCAAAAGTTTTCGCACTATATATCAAAAGGTGGCGATAATTCCATTCACTCCAACTACGTAAGCAAAATATTGCAGGATAAGCGTAAAAACCTGTGGGTAGTAACATCCTACGGGGTTGATGTTTTGCTGAAGAAAACCAATCACTTTATTCATTATGTACACGATGCAAATAACCCGTACAGCCTTATAAATAACAGTACCAACAATGCTATGGAGGATAGCGAGGGCTTGATATGGATAAGCACGCGCGAAGGACTAAGCATATTTGACTATAAAACCGGGAGATTTACCAATTTAAATAAACAGGACGGCCTGCCTGATAATACTGTAATTGATTTGCAGGAATACGACAAAAATAACATTTGGATAAGCACGCCCAACGGATTGTCGGACATCGTGGTTGATCGCAGCCAGGCTTCGCTGAAGTTTCATTTTATCAATTACAACGAAACCGAAGGTTTGCAGGGCCGGGAGTTCACCGAAAACTCATCGTTAAGGACCCGCGAAGGTGCCCTGATATTTGGCGGAGGTAATGGCTTCAATATTTTTAAGCCGGCCAACCTGCACGCTAATACAAATGTGCCTAACCTGGTGCTCACTGGTTTCCAGGTTTTTAACCAGGATGTTAACGTAGGCGATAAAATAAATGGCCGGGTTATACTTCCTGAATCGATCACAAGCCTTAAATCCTTAACTTTAAAGTATAACGATAACGTGTTTTCGCTGGAATTTGCCGCGCTTAATTACTTTAATCCCGATAAAGTAAAGTACCAGTATATGATGGAAGGTTTTGATAAAGGCTGGATCACCGCCGATAACAAGACACGGAAAGCTACCTATACCAACTTGGATCCCGGAGGCTATACTTTTAAAGTAAGGGCCACCAGTAATGATGTTTGGGATAATAAAGAATTAACCCTGCACATCGAAATCCTGCCGCCGTTCTGGAAAACGATGTGGGCCTATGTATTATATGCATTGGTAGTGGTTGGGTCGCTGCTATACTTCAGGCAACGTGGCATTCAAAAGCTAAAAGCCCAATTTTCGCTTGAAAAGGAGCGGGAAGAAGCCCATCGCATGCACGAACTCGATTTGATGAAGATAAAATTCTTTACCAATGTAAGTCACGAGTTCCGCACGCCGCTGTCGCTTATTATGGCCCCTGTGGATAAAATGGTAAAACAGATTGCCGAACCCGAGATTCAGCGCCAGTTGCTACTCGTTAACCGGAATGCCAAACGCCTGCTAAACCTGGTTAACCAGCTGCTCGATTTCAGGAAGATGGAATACCAGGAACTAAAGCTGCATGAACGAAATGGCGATATAATCAGTTTTATAAAAGACCTTTCCTATGCGTTTACCGACGTGGCCGATCAAAAAGGCATTAAATTTATTTTCGACTCGGAGATCGAATCGTTTTATACGGCTTTTGATCATGATAAAATCGAACGGATACTGTTCAATTTGCTTTCAAACGCCTACAAGTTTACCCACCAGGGGGGCCAGGTAAGCGTGTTGTTGAACCTGATTGACAAAAACGAGCCCGATAAAAAATACCTCGAAATCAGGGTGATAGACACAGGTATAGGGATACCTGAAAGTAAACGCGAGAAAATATTCGAGCCCTTTTTTCAAAATAACATACCGGGCTCCATGCTGAACCAGGGCAGTGGGATCGGCCTGTCTATCACCAAAGAGTTTGTGAAACTGCACGGCGGCGAAGTTTTTGTTGAAAGCGAATTTAATGAGGGTAGCTGTTTTACCGTTTTGCTACCGGTTAAAGAGCTGGATAAAAATGCTATTGCCGGCGTCCACCTGCAGCCCGACCTTTTGCCTGAGTTTTTAAACGGCGATACGCAGCATAAAAATGGATATGGCAAAGACAATCGCGACACTCGGAAACCAACGGTGTTGCTGGTTGAGGATAATGAGGATTTCAGGTTTTATATTAAAGATAATCTAAAGGCATCGTTTAACATTATCGAAGCCGAAAATGGCAAAAAGGGCTGGCAAAAGGCGCTTTCGCTGCATCCCAATTTAATTGTGAGCGATATCAGCATGCCCGAGATGAACGGTAATGATCTGTGCTTAAAAATTAAGAACGATAAGCGCACTTCACACATCCCGGTTATCCTGCTTACCGCCCTGGTCGGTGAAGACCAGCAATTAAAGGGCCTGGAAACAGGCGCCTCTGATTATTTAACCAAGCCATTTAATTTCGAGATATTGCAATCCAAGATCCGGAATATCCTGAGCCAGCAGGAACACATGCGCAAAACCTACCAAAAACAGGTTGAAGTAACGCCAACCGAAATGCATGTTGATTCGCCGGATGAGGTTTTCATTAAAAAAGTACTGTTGCTGATCGATAACAACATATCGAACCCCAATTTTTCAGTAGAAGAGTTGAGCAGCGAGGTGTTTGTAAGCAGGTATACACTTTATAAAAAGATACTCTCCATGACTGGCAAAACGCCAAACGAACTGGTGCGGTCGATGCGGCTGAAACGGGCAGCGCAGCTGCTGGAAACCGGCCACCTTACCATCTCACAGATCTGCCATAAAGTTGGCTTTAAGAGCCAGAAATACTTTGTAAAGTCGTTTAAAGCCGAATTTAATACTATCCCATCCAGGTACGTGGAAAGCATGGTCGAAGAAGTGGTGGAAGAGTAGTTTGTTTAATTCAAAACCGTGCAAAATATGCTTGCCTGAATAATGGGATATAGGTCGTTTAATTTAAAACCACACAAAAATAAACCGGTAAAAGAGCCTGATGGTAACGATAAGATATCCCGGATTGAAACCATTATCTTCGTTATTTTGCTGTTGCTGTTGTTGTCACTCATCCTTTTTACCGGCGGTGGTCGTAATAACCAGGGCTGGTATCCCGGAAAGCCTTATTATGAGCATTGAATTCAAAAAGATTGCTTACGTTTTTATTCCAGATTTCATTGTGCCTTAATTCTTCGTCAAATCGGATCTTAACAAATAATTTTGACCTGGTATCACCCGCTTACAATCGATTGCGGATTCTGTGCTTAAATTAACCCATCTTATCAACCTGGTGTAATACTAAAATCTCACTTTAAAAAGTCTTTTAACCCGCTTAGGGGTGCACATTTGTCACTTTTTGCATGTTTTTAGGCATGTCTGACTGACACAATGTTGTTTAATGTCCTGATAGTCAAATTATTAGGCATGGTTGACATTTGTACCCCTATTTATCCACAACCGGGCTGTATTTACCATATAATTTTACCATCAGTATAATGAATATCGGTGACCGGCGGTGCAATACCAACTGTTCCTTATTAAGCCTAAGTAATACGTTTGTTAATTTTTGGGGAAATTATTTGAAGCCTTTAGGGGTTTTGGATGACAAATAGCTGCAAATGCTGTCTGTAAAAACGGAGCCTTTAATCACGGCTTGTTTTGCGTCGCTGGCACTTGCGACGTACGATGACGGGGACTTATACAATTATAAACGAGCATCAATCAAAACTATATTATAAATCAATTTCAACTAACAAATCATTATGGGAAAAATTCTACGAATAGCATTGCTGTTTATTTCCATGTTTACCTGCGCCAGCGTAATGGCGCAAAACGGGGGAACAGCAATCAAAGGTACAGTTACTGATGCCAAGGGTGTCACACTTCCGGGTGCCACGGTAACTGTTAAAGGCATGCAGCCTAAAACCATTACCGACGTAAATGGTAACTACACTATCAACGTGCCGGCCGGTGGTAAAATACTGGTGTTTTCATTTATAGGGATGGAAGCAAAAGAAGTTGTAATCGGGTCAAAAACGGTTATTAACGTTACGCTGGAACTTTCATCAACTGCATTATCCGATGTGGTAGTAATTGGTTACGGTACGCAAAAGAAACAGGATGTAAACGGAGCGATATCTTCGGTGAGCGCCAAAGACATCCAGGACATTCCGCAGCCCAGCGTCGATCAGTTACTGCAGGGTAAAGCAGCGGGCGTTACCGTTACGCTAAACTCCGGCCAGCCGGGTAGCGCGACGTCTGTCCATATCCGTGGTATTACGGAGTTTGGTTCAAGCGAGCCTTTGTATGTGATTGATGGGGTAGAGGTTGACGGCGATGCAAAAGGCGGCTACAGCGGGGGCGCGCAATTAAACAGCCCCGGATCAAGCAACATGGAGACCACAGTAAGTCCCCTGTCAATGCTTAACCCGAATGACATCGAGTCGATTGATATTTTAAAGGATGCGTCGGCGAGCGCAATTTACGGTAGCCGGGGTTCTCATGGGGTGATCTTGATTACCACCAAGCGTGGCAAGGCCGGAACTGCCAAAGTGAATTACGATGGTTATGTAGGTATGCAAAAGCAAGGCAAATTTTTGGCGGTAGATAACCTGCAGCAATATGCTGTTTTAGAAAACAAGCTTGCTGCTGTCTTTGGCACACCGCCAAGGGGCGAATTTGCAAATCCAGGTACTTTAGGCCCCGGTACCAACTGGCAACAGGCTATTTTCCAGACAGCTATAGAACATAGCCATAACCTGAGCGTATCTGGCGGGACCGATAAAGTAGACTACTACATTTCGGGTGGTTACTTTAAACAGGACGGTACCATTTTAGGTTATAATTTCGATCGTTATTCCATCCGTGGCGTAGTTAATGCGCAGGCGAAGGAGTGGTTAAAATTGGGTACCGTATTTGGCGCCATGCGCAGCGACGAAAATGTGGGCCTGGGCAGCAATACGGGTATTATCTACAATGCCTTATTAGCAGCGCCTGATCAGGCCGTGTATAACGCAGATGGCACATTTGCCGGCCCTGCTTATGTAAACGGTCAGTTCGAAGGCGGCCCTAACCCGGTTCAGCAGGCACTTAATATTACAAATACGTTAACCAGGAGCCAGGTAACCGGTCAACTGTACGCCGATATCAAGTTCTTTAAGGATCTGAACCTGCGTTCTGAAGTTGATGGAGATTTCAATTGGTCCAATGGTCAAACTTTTAACCCAACTTACCAATATGGAGCAGCCGGTGTAACCAATATCAACCAAACTTTTCACAACGATAATGCAACGTTAAACCGTGCAATTGTAAATAGCACCTATTGGAGCTGGAAAGAATATTTTGACTACAAACATATCTGGGGAAAACATAACCTGAGTGTGCTGGCAGGCCGCGAAGTTTGGGAATCAAACTATGATTATCTTCCACTTTCGGGCGTAGGTTTCCCGGCCGGTAATAATGTGCAGAGCATAGCACTGGCAAATGCGGTTGCTTCATCCATTGGTGAAGGCATAGGCACCTCGGTAATGCAATCGTACATTGGCCGTTTAATTTATACCTACAACAATAAGTACAGTATTACTGCTAATATACGTAGCGACCAGAGTTCAAATTTTAATCCCAATCCAAATCACCAGATTGGTTATTTCCCTGGTGTGGCGGTATCATGGAGGTTATCGGACGAATCGTTTATGGCAGGCGTAAAAACTGTTGCCGATAATATCAAGATCAGGTTAGGCTATGGTACTACCGGTAACTCAAGTGTGCCGCAATATGTTTACGGTGCATCACTAAAAGGGGTACCTACCGCATTTGGCGCCGGGTTTTTGATCAACAACGTTGCTAACCCTAACCTAACATGGGCAACAGCAATTCAAAAAAACATAGGTGTTGATTTAACGCTGCTTAACCGCGTCGACGTAACTTTTGATGCTTACGATAAAACAGCTAAAAACTTCCTGTTCCCAAAACCATTGCCGCATTACCTGTTAGGTGGTCCTAATGAATATGGCGATAACCCGGGCGGTATTGCTGTTCCATATATAAACGCTGGTAATATCGAAAACAAAGGTTTCGAGTTCACTATCAACAGCCGCAACATTGCTAACAAGAATTTCAAGTGGAACACCACATTAACCTTTTCACACTATTCAAACATCGTAACCTCGTTAAGCGGTGCACCGGCAATCAGACAGTCGGTTGGTACTTCTTACGTTACTTTGCCGGCCACGCAAACAATTGTTGGCAAGCCGGTGGGCGAGTTTTATGGATACAAAGTGCAGGGCGTGGTAAAAACAACTGCACAATTAGAATACCTGGCTACACACCCTCAAAATGTTACCGGCACTTCGCCGCAGGTGGTTAGCAGCGCCCAGGGTAATACGATCTGGTTGGGAGATTTGCAATATGCCGATACCAATAATGATGGTAAGGTTGACGAAAACGACCAGGTACCGCTTGGTAATCCTAATCCTGATTTTACTTATGGTTTCACCAATAGTTTCACCTATAAGGATTTTGATCTGTCTTTTTCCTTCTATGGCTCATATGGCGGCAAAATATTGGATGTGCTGGAATATCAAACCGCTGGTTTGTCAAGTCTTTACACAAACCAGTTAGCTTCAACTGCTAATTTCTGGACGCCAAGCAATCCAAATTCAAATATCCCCGCACCTCGTGGAGGTATTGCCAATCCCAACCTGGTCATGTCTGACAGGTTTTTAGAAAGCGCGTCATATCTTCGTTTACAAAACGTGCGTATCGGATATAATTTACCTACACGGTGGGCTAAATACGTGGCCATGAATAGCTTAAAAGTTTACGTAACCGGACAAAACCTGTTCGTGATCACTAAATATCCTGGTCTCGATCCGGAAGTAGGTGCGTTCAATGAAAACCCGCTTTTAATGAATGTTGATATGGGAAGATATCCTTCACCTCGTGTTTTCACATTGGGAGTTAATGCACAGTTTTAATTTTTTTAAAGAAATTTGACATGAAAAGACATACAAAATATATTACAGGACTGGTGGTTGCGGCAAGTGTGCTGACTGCCGGTTGCAAAAAAGATTTTTTTAACCGTCCGCCCCAGTCACAGGTTACGGTAGGCAATTATTACCAGACAACAGCCCAGGTGCAGGCCGCCACTAACGGCTTATACGGATCCTTATGGTTTGGCTGGAACAATAAAGTTGGATGGGCAATTACTGAGTTGTCGAGCGGTAACGGATTTACCTATTCGTCGGACGTTAACGCCTTTTTTAACTGGTCGGCGCCAAATGGCAACCCCGAAATTTTGGCCGCATGGGATTCGCCTTTTACCGTTGTAGCGCAATGTAACGGATTGATTAATAATATGGCTTCAACCATACCGGGTGTACCGCAATCAATGGTAAATAATGCCCTTGGCGAGGCTCATTTAATGCGCGGTGTAGCTTATTTTTACCTGGTGCGTGTTTTTGGAAATGTGCCGATAGTTGAAAACCCGCTGCAGGATATTAACAATTCGGAATCGGTGCCAACTAACCCTATATCTGATGTTTACACTTTAATAATCAGGGACCTTAAATTTGCAGAAGCTAACTGTTCCGTAGGTACAGCAAATACCGGGCACGGCGACAGCGGTTCTGCATCGGCAATGCTTGCAAAAGTTTACCTGTATATGCAGGATTATGCCAATGCACAAAAAGAGGCCGAAAAAGTGATCAACAGCGGCGAGTTTTCACTGCTGCCAAATTACGAAAACCTGTTTCAAACAGCGTTCAACAACAATAAAGAAAGTATTTTGGCCATGCAATGGATATCAACAGGGGGCTATGACTATGGTAACTCCATACAGGCATCCTGGGCATATAATAGCACCATAACCGGTACAGGCGATGGGTATTCGGTTTTTGGCCCAACAATTGATTTGCAAAATGCATTTAAAGCCGAAGGTGGCGATACTATCCGCAGGCATGCCACCATCATGGTTCCAGGCAGTTATTACCCGGATCTGGATGCTGCATCCGGCGGTTACCGTTTTCCTAAGAACGGCAGCGCACAAAATGAAAATGCAGCCGCAAAAAAATATGTGGTGGGTACTCCGGCTGACAACGGCGGCAAAAGTGCTTCACAGGCATCAGGTAACAACACATATATCGAACGCTTTTCTGATGTTTTATTGATTGAAGCAGAGGCTATTTTAGGCCAGGCCTCGGGTGTAAAACCTGGTACAGGTATTCCGTTAACGGCATCAACATCAGATGCTACCGCATTAAAATATTTTAACATGGTAAGGCAGCGTGTGGGTGTGCCGGCGGTTACCTCATTCACATACAGTGATCTGTTACTCGAAAGGCGTCTTGAATTTGCGCTCGAACAGGATTATTGGTTTGATTTGTGCCGTATAGATGGTTATCAGCCACAGGGCTCGGCAACCTTCCCTACACATCACCCAACGGCTATCTCCATCATAAGCCAGCAGGAAAGAGGCACTTACAGTAATACAGCGGACAATAACCCCGTGATCTATTCGCAGCATTTAACCCCGGTCGACGCAAACTTTTTCTTCCCTGTGCCGGTTTCGGAGTCAGCTGCTGATCCAAATCTAATAAAGGCGCCGGTAGCATATACATTCAAGTAATTTATAAACATTTTATATGAAAAAGAAAATGAAACTATCAAAAATTTATTACTGGATACTGCCGGCGTTGGCGGTATTTGGTATGGCTTCGTGTAAAAAGCAAAGCGGCCTGGGTTATACCCCGGGTACGGGTACGCCAACCATATCGTCGGTGCAAACGATTAATAAATACAAGCCGGATACTGTTATACAAACCACAACCACCTATAGCAGCTCGGGCATTGTTAGCACTACGGTTGATACCAATCGTAACCATACATCGGTAACTGCGTTCGACTCAACTACCGCAACAGGTAATTTGGGTACCATGTACAAAATAAACGGAACAAATTTGGGCAGCGCCACTAAGCTTACCATCAATGGTGTACCTGTTTATTATAACCGCAGTTTGGGAAGTGATAATTCTATTATTTTCACCCTGCCAAACACGGTACCTTACGTACAACCGCAGCCCAATGCCATAGTGGTGACCACGTTGAATGGTTCTGTTACCTATAAATTTACCACCTTGCCGCCGCCGCCAACCATTATCCAGGTGAGTGATTTCGATTTTTGGTCGAATTCGCAAATTACCCTGATGGGTAAAGGTTTTGCTTCGGTATCGGCAGTTAAATTGAGAGCCACCAACGACCCTTTGACAATCGTATCTCAAAATGACAGTACCCTGGTGTTAAAAGCGCCCGCAACAAGTACAGTTACCGAATCTACTTTGTTATTTACTTACACCTCTGGGTCAAACGCCAATGCGCAAACTGCATCTACAGCCGTATTTAACGATTTGGATAATGCATACACCATAGTTTTCAAAAACAGCTTCCAAAATTCATGGGGCGATAATTCATGGTCCGGCCCGTCAGGTATCCAGGCAGGTACCGCACATGCCGATGGTGGCACTGCTTCAGCCGAAGCACATTATCCGGCTGGTGCATGGCAAATAGAGGGTTGGGCAAATTGGTACCCAAGCTTCCCTTACGATGCAAGTTACAAGTACTTAACTTTCTGGGTTAAAGGTGGTGTTGCCGATCATAAACTGGTTTTAGTTGGCGATAAAATGTACGGAGGCTATGGCCAGGTGCAAAATGCAAATGCCTATGCTGCACAAATAGTTGATGTGCCACCAGGTGTTTGGACTTTTGTGAAAATACCGCTTACCGCACCTTCTACCGCGTACGATAAAAACTCAACCCTGCTTAATTACTGGGCAAACGGTTCGCCCGCGCAGCAGTTAGGTTTCTTTTTACAGGGAGGGTTAACTTCAACACCTGATGTTAACGAAAGTTTGTTCTTTGATGAAGTTGCATTTGTAAAATAAAAAGTGATAAAGCGCCTGTGTTTTTGCTCGGGCGCTTTACAAAATAAACCTCAGATAAAATTGAGTTAATAATGCGTATATATAATAGTTGATTAGTTTTTAAGCCATCACCGGTTATAGCTCAGGCTAATCTGGTGGTGGCTTTGTTAAATCTTTTCTAGGGTCATTAAAATATGAAATGCTATTACCTTACAATTATTGGTCTGTTTATAACGTTCACCACAGCCTTCGCTCAAAAAAACCTGGTGATAAACGGCGGGTTTGAAGATGAGCTTTTTGGCTGGAATGGCAACGGTGCATCGCAAACGCCGTGGAACTTTAAAAGTGGTAAAAACAGTTGCGCCATCGTAACCACCAATACCGATAATTGGGTAGGTGTCGATCAAACTATCCGCATACCTAAAAAAGCCCAATTCATTGAGTTTAGTGCCTGGCTTAAAACCACCAACGTGGTTAAAGGCAAAAATGACTGGGACGGAGCCATTTTTACAGTGGTTTTTTTAGACAACGAGGAAAAGCAGATTGGCGATGGTGTTAATATAGCAAAGCTCACCGGCTCCAACAATTGGGCGCTTTCAACAAAAGTGATAAATATGCCCGAAAAGGCTTATAGTGTTAAAATCCTGTTAGCAATGGGAAATGCATCCGGAACAATGTTAATTGATGATGTAACGGCTAAGGTGGTAAATTGAGTTGATTGGGTTGTCTAAGTTGGATTGAGTTGATTAAGTTGCTTGCAGAAATTAAGCAAGCTATGCACCCAGTGAACTAATGAACAAATAAACCAGTGAACAAATGAACTAATTATGTTAAATTCGTATCACTATTTTGAGTTTTTTGTATAACTAAATTATTATGATGACAAGCAATGTAATGCGCGAAATTACCCCGCTGACACCCAGCGATTGCTTCACTATTTTTTCAAGGGTTAAAAAGAAGTTTGATTTTCCGCTTCATTATCATGATGAATATGAACTTAACCTGATTTTGAATGCAAAAGGAGCAAAGCGCGTTGTGGGGGGGCATATCGAAGTTATTGATAATATGGAACTGGCGCTTATCGGCCCAAACCTTTATCATGCCTGGTTTACCAACGTATGCCAGAGCGAAGAAATTACGGAAATTACCATCCAGTTTCATAAGGATCTGTTCGACGAAAAGTTTTTGAAAAGAAACCAGCTAAGTTTTTTAAAAAATATGCTGGAGCGCTCACAAAGGGGTATTGCCTTTGCGCCTGAAACCATTTCGGCACTTAAAGACCGCATCCTGGCATTGGATAAAAAAAGCGGATTCGACTCAGTATTAGAGCTGTTGTCCATTCTGCATGACTTGTCAACATCCAGGAATATGAAAACGCTTTCAGACCCGAGTTTTACCAACGAGAAGTTTTACTACAACAGCCGGCGCATCGAAAAGGTGTTTGAGCACATGAATAACAACTACAACAAGCAGGTTACCCTGGCCGAAGTTGCCCGCATTGCCAATATGCCCGAAGCCTCGTTCAGCCGCTTTATAAAAAAACGTACCGGCAAAACATTTATTGATAGTTTGAACGAAATAAGGCTGGGCCACGCCTCCAGGATGCTGATTGATTCGACCACAACTGTAGCGGAAATAGCCTATAAATGCGGTTTCAATAACATCTCAAACTTCAACAGGATATTTAAGCGGAAAAAGCTTTGCATACCCAAAGAGTTCAGGGAAACCTATACCGGCAATAGGGTGTTTATTTAGTTAATTTGAAAATTTGACGATGGAGACTTCATCAAAGGGAAATAAAATGAAATAAATTGGTTAAAATAGTATTAGACAGGTGTTGATGTTAAAAGTATTTTGGTGATCGTATTTTTAGCCATTAAAACCAATTTTCAAATCATCGAATTAACACATCTTCAAATCAATAAATGAAGCTCCACGCCCTTGATATCGCCATAATTGCCCTGTACCTTTTGAGTACTATTGTTATAGGCTTATGGTACCGCAAAAAAGCGCGCGAAAATAAGGAGAGTTATATGCTTGGCGGTAAATCGCTGCCCTGGTATAAGCTGGGATTAAGCGATGCCTCTGATATGTTCGATATCAGCGGAACCATGTGGATGGTCAGCCTTTGTTTTGCTTACGGAATGAAAAGCATCTGGATACCCTGGCTTTGGCCGGTATTTAACCAGGTGTTTTTAATGATGTACCTGTCGCGCTGGCTGCGCCGCTCAAACGCAACCACAGGCGCCGAATGGCTGGCAACCCGTTTCGGCAAAAGCGGACCGGGAGTAAGCGCATCGCAGGTGATCGTAATTGCTTTTGCATTGCTGAGCTGCCTCGGTTTTATGGCTTATGGTTTTATTGGCCTGGGTAAGTTTATCGAAATATTTGTGCCCTGGGATATGATTAAGGGTTATATCCCTTTTAACGTGGCCCCGCAGTATGTGCCCCATGTTTACGGCATCATCTTTACGCTTTTTGCCATGTTTTACTCCATTTTAGGGGGCATGCACAGCATAGTTGTGGGCGACATGGTAAAATACGGCGTAATGACCGTTGCCTGTATCTGGATTGGGTTTATAGCCGCAGCCCACATGCAGGGCAATCCTTTAAACGTTCCGCAGGGTTGGTTTAGTCCGTTTTTTGGTACGCACCTCAACCTTAACTGGTCGCATATTATCCCAGAGGTAAACGCTAAAATTAAAAGCGACGGCTATTCGTTATTTGGTTTGTTTTTTATGATGATGACCTTCAAGGGATTTTTCGCGGCGCTGGCAGGCCCCGCGCCAAATTACGATATGCAGAAAATACTATCAACCCGCTCGCCCGAGGAAGCCAGCAAGATGAGCGGTTTTGTAAATATCATTCTGCTGCCCATCCGTTACACCTTAATTATCAGTTTAACCATCCTGGGCCTGTTGTATTTTCATCAAATGAATTTGAAAGATGGCACAGGTGCGATTGATTTTGAGCGCATATTGCCCGCCGTTATCAATAATTTTTTGCCGGTTGGACTGGTGGGTTTGCTGCTTGCAGGTTTATTGGGCGCATTCATGAGCACCTTCAGCGGAACCATGAATGCCGCGCAGGCCTACATTGTAAACGATATCTATATTAAATATGTAAACCCTGCTGCGTCAAACCGAAAGGTTATAGGGATGAATTATCTTGTAGGGATTGCGGTTGTTGCAACGGGTGTATTCCTTGGCTTTTTTGTAAAAGACGTTAACGGGGTATTGCAATGGATAGTGTCGGCTCTTTATGGGGGTTATGTAGCGTCGAATGTCTTGAAATGGCATTGGTGGCGATTTAATGCCAATGGTTTCTTTTGGGGGATGTTAACCGGAATTGTAACGTCAATGATCTTTTCGTTAATAATACCATCTAACGACCTTTTATACTGGTTCCCGGTGTTGTTTGCAATTTCGATGGTTGGTTCCGTTGCTGGTTCATATGCCTATGATCCAACCGATATAACCGTATTAAAATCATTTTATTCAACCGTGCGTCCCTGGGGATTTTGGGGGCCGGTTAAAGAGGCTGTTTTGGCCGAAGATCCATCTTTTCAGCCAAATAAAAATTTTAAGATAAATATGTTTAACGTGGTGATAGGCACAGGAGCACAATGCTGCCTTACCATTTTGCCCATGTATCTGGTTTTGCGCCAAAAAATGCCACTGCTGGTTACCGTTGGCATACTGGTGGTTATCATCATCATATTAAAGAAAACTTGGTGGAACAAATTAAAGGATTATTAACCGGGTATGTAGAGACGCAATATTTTGCGTCTTACTGTGCCAGGGAGCAGAAAATGAAAATATTAAAACACTGAAATAACGAAGAGACAGGCAGCTGAACATTCCAACCTTCCAACTTTTCAACATTACAACATAATACCCATGACACAACTATTTCAAAAACGCTTACACCTGTTACAGGAGGCCCAAAGGCGGCTGATCAACCAACCTAATGAAATATCAGGTTTAGGTAACGGCGTTTTCGACCGTTATAAATACCCGGTATTAACGGCAGCGCATACGCCGCTCAGTTGGCGGTACGATCTCGACCCTGAAACAAACCCATATTTAATGGAGCGTTTTGGGATAAATGCGACTTTTAATGCCGGCGCCATAAAGTTGAATGACAAATATTTAATGGTGGCCAGGGTGGAAGGGGCCGACCGTAAGTCGTTTTTCGCGGTTGCTGAAAGTCCGGATGGCATAAACAACTTTACTTTTTGGGAGTACCCGGTTGAATTGCCCGAGACGGACGAGCCCGATACGAATGTTTACGATATGCGCCTCACCGCCCACGAGGACGGCTGGATCTACGGTTTGTTTTGCACCGAGCGGCGCGATCCCGATGCCCCGGCATATGACCAAAGCATGGCCGTAGCTGCCTGCGGCATCGCCCGTACAAAGGACCTGGTTACATGGGAGCGTCTGCCCGACCTGGTGACCAACTCGCCGCAGCAACGCAATGTGGTTTTGCATCCTGAGTTTGTTAATGGTAAATACGCTTTATACACCCGCCCGCAGGATGGCTTTATCAGCGCGGGAAAAGGCGGCGGCATAGGTTTTGGTTTGACTGAAACGATGTCGAATGCCTATGTTGATGAAGAAACCATTATCGACAATAAAAACTATCACACCGTTTACGAAGCTAAAAACGGGCAGGGGCCAACACCAATAAAAACCGAAAAAGGCTGGCTGCACCTGGCTCATGGTGTGCGTAATACGGCTGCCGGTTTGCGTTATGTCTTGTATATGTTTATGACCGATCTGCACGATTTAACCAAAGTGTTATACAAACCGGCGGGCTATTTTTTAGCGCCCGAAGGCGACGAACGGATCGGCGATGTGTCCAACGTTGTATTCTGCAACGGCTGGATTAGGGACGAAGATGATACCGTGTTTATCTACTACGCTTCATCGGATACCCGGATGCATGTAGCAACCAGTACTGTTGTTAAACTGCTGGACTACGTAATGAATACCCCGGCCGATGGCCTGCGTTCGGCTTCATCGGTAAATACCATATACAAAATAATTGACGACAATAAGGGGTTATTAAGTCAAAAGTCGCTGGCGTGATGCGACGCCTCGCCCTGCCCTCTCCAACGAAGAGGGTTTTAAAAAGAGCGAAGTTAAAGTCCTCCCTACCGGAGAGGATGAGTAAGAGCTTCGCCGTTTAGGAGGGGCTAAAAGCAAGTGGTCAACGGCCAACTGTTCGGACAAAACGACAAATAATAATATTAAATGATATAAGTGTTTAAGTGACATTACAAAGATTTGGAGAATTACAAAGGATGATGGCGGACGAGGCAGTTAGCATACGAACGGCGACTTACAAAGCGGAACTCGAAAACGAGTTGCGGGAAATATTGAAGTATTGGACAGATTACGCCCCTGATAATATAAACGGAGGCTTTTACGGGAAAATTGATAACGATAACCTGGTAACTGCGGACGCACCAAAAGGATCGGTATTAAATGCGCGTATCCTGTGGACTTTTTCGGCAGCATACAACAATTCCAACAACCCCGGCTATCTGCAGATGGCCGAAAGGGCTTATCAATACATCAATACCCATATCATTGACCCGGAATATGGCGGTGTTTATTGGTCGGTTGATTACAAAGGCGTGCCCCTTGATACCAAAAAGCAGGTGTATGCCATTGCCTTTACGACATATGCGTTAAGCGAGTATTTTATAGCATCGGGTATCGAAGTGGTTAGGCAACAGGCCATCGATTTATTTTACCTGCTGGTCGAAAAAGCGTACGATCCTATTAACACAGGCTATTTTGAGGCGTTTACGAGGAACTGGAAAACCATTGACGACCTGCGGCTGAGCGCCAAAGACGCCAACGAGAAAAAAACCATGAACACGCACCTGCATGTGCTCGAAGGTTATACCAACCTGTATCGTATCTGGCCCGATAAAGCACTCGGCGAACATATCTCCATGCTGCTAAATAACTTTTTCGATCATTTTATCGATCCACAAACGCACCACCTTATTTTGTTTTTTGACGAAGAATGGAGTCCTAAATCGCAGCTGGTTTCCTATGGGCACGATATCGAGGCAACCTGGCTGATGTTGGAGGCCGCCGAAGTGATAGGGGATGAAAAGATGATCGAAAGTGTAAAACAGATCAGTATAGGCATTGCTGAGGCAACTATGAAGGGACTGGATACAGACGGTGGCCTTTGGTACGAATATGAACCTGCCGATGATCATCCGGTAAAAGAAAAGCATTGGTGGGTACAGGCCGAAGCCATGATAGGCTTTTTTAATGCCTGGCAGATCAGTGGCTATAAAAAATACCTGGAATTGTCCATCAATAATTGGGCATTTGTAAAGGACAAAATACTGGATAAAACGAACGGCGAGTGGTTTTGGGGGGTAACCCATGACGGCCACATAATGGAAAATGAAGATAAAGTAGGCTTATGGAAATGCCCTTATCATAACAGCAGGGCTTGTATAGAGATTATAAAACGAATTAATTAACCACGACCAGGATTTTTAGGATTGCCGGATTTATCCCCCCCCTTTGTCAGGTAAATCAACAAAATCCTTAAATCATGGTTCAGACAAAAAATTATGAAAAACATCAAACTAAAAATTGGATTATTTTGCACCGTGATGGTGGCATTCCAGGCCTGTAAAAAAGATCCGGCAGGAAATTCGGGGGGTGGAGGAACCACCCCAACTACGGTTAGCACAGGTGTAGGCACCGGCCCGGGAGGATCGATCGTGGCGGGAACCGATCCCTCAGTTGCCACCACCCAGGGGTTTTTCCTTGACAACTGGAAGGCAAAAACTTTTACCACACCAACATCGCAAAGCCTGCCAAAACCATCGGTCGATGCGCCAACCACCGTGGTAGTTGATTTGAGCCAGATCACCACCAAGGTATCAAACTATATTTTCGGCAATAACTCGAACCCGTTTATGGGGCAAATAGTTGATCAGGCCCCGTTGATGAGCCATATTACCGCTTTGTCGCCAAACATTATCAGGGCTCCGGGCGGCAGTTTGTCCGATGTTTACTTTTTTAATGCTGATGGTAGCACTACTACTGCACCATCTGATGCGCCGTCCACATTGCTCGATTTAAATGGCACGGCATCGGCCGCAGGGTACTGGTACGGGCAAAATACACAAAGCTGGACATTGAGCATAGATAACTATTATAAAATGTTACAGCAAACCAACAGCACAGGTTTAATAACTGTTAACTACGGCTACGCCCGCTACGGCACCAGCGCCCATCCCGACCAGGCTGCTGCGCACCTGGCTGCACAATGGGTTAGATATGATAAAGGCCGCACCACTTACTGGGAAGTCGGTAACGAATGTTACGGCAACTGGGAAGCCGGTTACCGGATTGATGTATCACAAAATAAGGATGGTCAGCCTGCAATTATTACGGGAACTGTTTATGGTACGCACTTTAAAGTGTTTGCGGACTCGATGCGTGCAGCAGCCGCTGAAGTGGGTAACACCAATCTGAAAATTGGGATAGTGTTGACCACCACCAATGATGTAGCCAACAATGCCGGTGTTAGCAACTGGAACCACGATGTTTTAACTGCCGCAGGAAACAGCGCCGACTTTTTTGTAGTGCATAATTATTATACCCCTTATGGCCAAAATTCTAACCCATCAATTATTCTTAGCACACCGGCTCCCGGTACCTCTACTATGATGAGTTGGGTAAAAACTTCAGTGCAAAACGCGGGAGTTACGCTAAAGCCGGTCGCCTTGGATGAGTGGAATATACAAGCACAAGGTTCGGCGCAGGAGGTTTCGAACATTGCCGGCTTACATGCGGTGATGACTTTAGGTGAAACCTTAAAGAACCAGATCAGCATGGCGAGCCGCTGGGATTTGGCCAATGGATGGTCGGGTGGCGACGATATGGGGATGTTTAACCAGGGCGACGAACCGGGCGGGGTAGCAAAATGGAACCCGCGGCCTGCATTTTATTATATGCATTACTTTGAGAAATATTTTGGCGACCGCATGGTATCCTCGTCAGTAAGCGGCAGCAGTGATATTTTTAGCTATGCTTCTACCTTCTCTTCGGGTCAGGCCGGCGTGGTATTGGTTAACCAGGGATCAGCCGATCAAAAAGTTAATATCCAGTTTAATAACTATGGCATTGGTACAAATTACTATTATTACCAGTTAAATGGAGGTGCCGATAACACACCGTTTTCGCACAATGTGATCATTAACGGCATTGGCCCCGCAAGCGGACAAACGGGCGGCCCATCAAACTTTGATTCCATTGCAGCTATTGCTGCACCTGTAAAGGGAGGTATTACGGTTATTGTGCCGGCTTATGGCGCTGTTTATTTAGTGGCTGATAAAAAGTAAAATTCCGGTTTATAAATTTAAATTTGATTAAACCATCAAAGCTGGATTTTATGCTCCGTACAATCAAACTGCTGTTTATCCTGGCGTTTGCCTCGTCAACATTGGCGAATGCTGCTAACCGTCTATCGCCGGCCTTTTACAATGTAAAGGATTATGGCGCCATGGGCAACGGCACAAACCTGGATAGTAAGGCCATTAACGCGGCTATTGATGCAGCGGCTGCTGCCGGCGGTGGAACGGTTTATTTACCAGCGGGTGATTATTTATCGGGATCCGTCCATCTAAAAAGCAATATATCTTTATTTATTGACCAGGGTGCTACCCTAATAGCGGCGCCCGTGAGTGCCGAAAATGGTTACGATGAAGAAGAACCCGGCCCCGGCAATGCTTACCAGGATTCGGGCCATAGCCATTGGCACAACAGTTTAATCTGGGGCGAAAATTTGCACGATGTCTCCATACTGGGAGAGGGCACCATTTGGGGTAAAGGTTTATATAAGGATTATGTAAAGGACAAGCAGTCGGCCAACAAAGCCATTGCGCTTTACCTGTGCCGCAATGTAAATATTAAGGATATTTCGGTGCTGCATGGCGGATGGTTTGCCATCCTGGCTACCGGGGTGGATAACCTGACGATTAGCAACATAAAACTGGATACCAACCGCGACGGGATGGATATAGATTGTTGCCGCAATGTGCATGTGTCCGACTGTAGCGTAAACTCCCCTTATGACGACGGCATCTGCCTCAAAAGCACCTTCGGCCTTGGCTTTGCGCGGGCGACCGAAAATGTAACCATTACCAATTGCCAGGTAAGTGGTTTCGACGAGGGTTCGTTTTTGGACGGAACATACAAACGCACACCAAATGCCCAATATGGCACCAGTCCCATCGGGCGTATCAAGTTCGGCACCGAATCAAACGGTGGCTTTAAAAATATTGCCATATCTAACTGCGTATTTAACTATTGCCGTGGTTTGGCATTGGAAACGGTGGATGGCGCCTTACTGGAAGATGTTACCATCACCAACATCACCATGCGCGATATTGTTAACGCACCCATATTCATGCGCCTCGGCGCAAGGATGCGTGGTCCGGCCGGGGTCCCCATAGGAGAATTGCGAAGGGTGATCATCAGTAATGTGATTGCCTATAATGTTGAATCCGGCCAGGGTGTTTTAATCAGTGGCTTGCCGGGGCATCCTATCAAAGATATCGAACTGAAAGACATCAAAATCTACAGCAAAGGCGGTGGCACTGCGGAGCAGGCACATCGCGAGGTACCCGAAATGGAAAAAGGCTACCCTGAGCCGGCCAGCTTTGGCACCCTGCCGGCTTATGGCTTTTATGTAAGACATGTGGAGGGGATAAAACTGGAAAATATAGATATTAATTATTTGAATGAAGACCTGCGCCCGGCGCTGTTGTTTGATGACGTAAAAAACGCCGGGATTCGTTTTGTAAAAGCGCTGACTGCGGCCGGCATTTCGCCCATCGGCAGAAAAAAATCGGAGGATGTTACGGTATTTCAGTCGCTAAATCTGCCTGATGGGAAATTGAAAAATTGACGTGCCCTCCCGCCATGTCATTTCGAACGCAGTGAGGAAAACTTCTACACCAAGCTTTCACGCCTGCAAGGTTTACGGTAGATATCGCAGAAGATCTCTCGCTATCGCTCGAGATGACATGAGGAGTGGGTAGTTAATAAAAATAATATAAATCCAAACCATGAATATAAACCCAATAAAAACCACCCTGTTAACCGCGCTGATCTGCATCATAGCAGGCAGCTCATCATTCGCACAAAAATTTGAGGAACTTGCCCAAACTCCACCGATGGGCTGGAATAGCTGGAACACTTTTCAAACCAATATTGATGAGCCGCTTTTAAAGGGCATGGTTGATACCTATGTATCATCGGGCATGAAGGATGCCGGTTATACTTATTTTGTTTTGGATGATGGCTGGATGGCTATGGAGCGTGATAAAGACGGCAACTTGGTGGCCGATCCCCAAAAGTTTCCTAACGGGATAAAGGGATTTTCGGATTACGTGCATTCAAAAGGCCTTAAGTTTGGTATTTACAATTGCGCCGGCACCAAAACCTGTGCCGGCTATCCCGGCACCCGTGGCTACGAATACCAGGATGCCCGCTTATACGCCTCATGGGGTGTTGATTATTTAAAGTTCGATTGGTGTAATACCGATGGCATAAACGCCATTGAGGCTTATAAGACGATGAGCAAGGCGATCCGTGCCAGCGGCAGGCCGATGATTTTTAGTTTATGTGAATGGGGACAGCATAATCCCTGGCGCTGGGCAAAGGATGTTGGTCAGCTATGGCGCAGCACCGGCGATATAGGCCCCGCTTTTACAGAATCGGTAGCGAAAAATGGATGGAAACCTTTAAGCGTGTTAAATATTTTAGACAGACAAGATAGTATAAGACAATATGCCGGGCCCGGCCATTGGAACGACCCCGATATGCTGGAAGTAGGCAACGGCATGAAGTATAATGAGGATAAAGCCCACTTTTCGTTATGGTGTATGCTGGCAGCGCCTTTAATGGCTGGTAACGATTTGCGGAAAATGTCGGAAGATACCCGGGCAATTTTAACCAATAAAGATATTATCGCCATCGATCAGGATCCATTGGGTATCGAAGCCTTCAGATACTACGCTTTCGACGGGATTGAAATATGGGTAAAACCTTTAGCAAATAACGAACTGGCCGTTTGCTTTTTAAACCGATCCGATCATCCCCAAAACATAAACTACAACTGGAAGGACCACGTCATAAAGGATGCGGTATCCAATACCAATTTCGATTTCACCCAAACTACCTTTAAATTGCGCGATCTTTGGAGCAAAAAAGAGGCCGGTACAACGGCAAAGCCATTCAGCAAGCTTATACCAGCCGATGATGTTGTTGTTTTAAGGCTGACGAAGGAATAGGCTAGCACCAGACAGAGCAGCGATGCAAAGATGACTTAAGACTCAAGACTAAGGACTTTGGACTTGAAACCAGCCGTTACGAATTGTTTTTTAATGAAGAAAATATACCTACTTTTTACTGTTGTCATCCTGCTTAATGCCTGTACCGACGCACGATTGTATGGGCCCTGTGATAAAGACGCTACTCCCGAGACCCGCGAATTGTACCATAGCATGCAGCGCCTGGTAGGCGCGGGCATTATGTTTGGCCATCACGACGATACTGGCTATGGCGTTAACTGGAAATACGATAAAGAGGGCTCGGATGTAAAAAGCGTTACCGGGCAGTACCCGGCGGTTTATGGCTGGGACCTTTCGAAAATTGAACACGACAGTTTACGCGATATTAATGGCCTCCCTTTTTCGGTCCAAAAAAAGCGGGTGAAAGAAGCCTACGAACGGGGAGGGATAAATACCTACAGCTGGCACATGGATAACCCAACCGATGGCAAAACCGCCTGGGACACAACGCGACATACGGTAGCCGACATTATCCCCGGAGGTGCCTTCAATGATGTTTATATGGAATACCTGGACCGCGCCGCAAAATACCTGGACGATTTAACAGGCAACGACGGCGAACATATCCCCATCTTGTTCAGGCCGTTTCATGAGCTTACGGGTAATTGGTTTTGGTGGGGCAAAAATACCTGCAATGCCGATGAGTTTAAAACGCTCTGGAAATTCACGGTGGATTACCTGCGCAATTCCAAAAAGCTGCACAACCTGCTTATTGTTTATTCGGTGTCCGATTTTAAGTCGGAAGCCGATTTAATGGACCGCTACCCGGGCGATAATTATGTAGATATTATTGGCGTTGATAGTTATTGTTTAAAAAATGTAAAGCTGTACCAGAATAACCTGGATAAGCAGCTGGCCATACTGGATGACGTTGCCGCACAACACCATAAACTGAGTTGCCTGGCCGAAACGGGTTATTTAAACATCCCTCAATCCGACTGGTGGACAAACGTGTTACTACCCGTCATCTCAAAATACAATACCTCATATATCATGATGTGGCGCAATGCAGGTCCCGACCAGTATTACGCCCCGTATCCTGGTCAGCAAAGTGCAGAAGATTTTAAGAAGTTTTCAAAAAGCGAGCATCTGATATTTCAAAACCGGTTAACGCCGCTGGCGGTATATGGGAGGAAGTTGTTTTAATGTTGGAAGGTTGAAACGTTGGAAAGTTGAAAGGTTTATGGTATCGAAAAAATTTACGGAGTTAATGCGTTAAGTTAGCAACTTATCGCTGTTTTCAAATTGTCTCATCATTGGCTTGCTTATAAATGAATATTATTAAATCATTAGGGTTATTTGTGCTGGCCGGGCTGTGCGAAATTGGCGGCGGGTATTTGGTTTGGTTGTGGCTAAAATCGGGTAAACCTGTTTGGTACGGAGTAGCAGGGGGATTGATCCTCGTACTTTACGGTGTGGTAGCTACCCTGCAAACCAGCGGTTTCGGCAGGGTATATGCCACATACGGCGGCATATTTATAGTAATGGCATTGGTTTGGGCCTGGAAAGTCGACGGGTTTAAGCCCGATAAATGGGACCTGATTGGCGCCGGCATTGCGCTATTGGGCGTTTGTATTATTATGTACATGCCAAGGAAATAGAGATTTGAAAAGGCATGCCAATCCAAATGACTGTTTCAATCTTCTGATGTGACAACTTTCAAACCTTTCAACTTTTCAGCCTTCCAACATTCCAACCTTCCAACAAAAATCTTACTTTTGCAATTGAAACAACCTTCCTCCTGAAAACTATGTGTGCTAAACTTGACGATGATCTGAATGACAATGACCCTCTATACCAAAGTTTGTTAGAAGGCAATAAACAATTTATTGAGAACTCCTTAAAGATCGATCCCGAATATTTCACCAAGCTGGCAAAAGGCCAGGCGCCGCCGGTATTATGGATAGGCTGTGCCGACAGCCGTGTGCCGGCTAACCAGATCACCAATACCGCCCCGGGTGAAATATTCGTACATCGCAATATTGCCAATATGGTTATTCATTCCGATATGAATATGCTTTCGGTGCTGGATTATGCGGTTAATGTTTTAAAGGTAAAACATGTAATTGTTACCGGCCATTACGGATGTGGAGGCGTTATTGCGGCCATGGGTAACCAGCAATTTGGTTTGATAGATAACTGGCTGAGGCACATCAAAGATGTTTATCGCTTGCATGCTGCCAAACTCGATGCTATTGAAAACATGGATGATCGCTGCGACCGCCTGGTGGAGTACAATGTAATTGAAAACGTACGTAACCTGTGTAAAACTTCCATCGTGCAAAATGCATGGAATAGCGGCCAGCCTTTAGGTGTCCACGGCTGGGTATATAGCCTCAGTACAGGGATAATTACCGATATGAAGGTAAGCGCCTACGACAACGCCAATATGGATAATGTGTTTAAGTTTAAGTAGCGGGTAGTTCATGGTTTTTAGATCATAGTTCATAGCTGAATTCTCTGAAGCAACTATGAACTATGATCGATTGCCTATAAACTAATCCAAAAACGGGTAACGGTAATCCTTCGGCGGGTCAAATGTTTCCTTGATAGTGCGTGGCGAAACCCAGCGCAACAGGTTAATCATTGAACCTGCTTTATCGTTGGTACCTGAGCCCCTGGCGCCGCCAAACGGCTGCTGGCCAACAACGGCCCCGGTGGGTTTATCGTTTATATAAAAGTTACCCGCTGCATTGCGTAAACGGTAAGTTGCTTCAGCTATGGCATACCTGTCCTGCGAGATAATAGAACCTGTGAGCGCGTAGATTGACGTTTTATCAACAATGTCCAATACCTCATCAAACTTTTCGTCCTCGTAAACATAAATAGTTAAAACCGGGCCAAAAAGCTCTTCGCACATGGTTACGTAGTAAGGGTCCTCAACCTTTAATACAGTAGGTGCAACAAACCAGCCTTTGCTTTTGTCGTAAGTGCCGCCGGCAACTATTTCAACGTCTTTATCGGCTTTGGCAGCATCTATGTACTTCGCCAGTTTATCAAATGAAACTTCGGAGATTACTGCGTTTACAAAATTTCCAAAATCTTCCACCGGGCCTACCTTAATAGAAGCCAGGTCGCGTTGCATATTCTCTTTAACTGCTGGCCACAACGATGCGGGTATATATGCCCGGGATGCAGCCGAACATTTTTGCCCCTGGTACTCAAATGCACCACGGACAAGTGCCGTGCTTACCACATCGGCATTGGCGCTGGGGTGTGCCAAAACAAAGTCTTTGCCACCAGTTTCGCCAACTATGCGCGGGTAGGTTTTGTATTTATGAATATTGGTGCCGATAGTTTGCCAAATATTCTGGAAAACTTTTGTCGATCCCGTAAAATGGATGCCTGCAAAGTCAGGATGGTTAAAAATAACCTCGCCCGCAACAGGGCCGTCAACATAAATCAGGTTGATAACACCATCAGGCACGCCGGCTTCCTTAAATACCTGCATCAAAACATTGGCGGCATATATTTGGGTGTAGGCCGGTTTCCAAACCACTACGTTGCCCATCATAGCTGCCGAAGTTGGCAGGTTACCCGCAATAGCGGTAAAGTTAAACGGCGTTAAGGCAAAAATGAAACCTTCCAGCGGGCGCTGTTCAACCCGGTTCCAAACACCTTTGCCCGAAACGGGGGGCTGCTGCTGGTAAATCTCGGTCATATACTCCACGTTGAACCGCAGAAAGTCGATCAGCTCGCATGCCGAATCAATTTCGGCCTGGTAAGCGTTTTTCGACTGGCCCAGCATGGTGGCTGCGTTTACTTTGGCCCGGTACGGACCCGCAAGCAAGTCGGCGGCTTTTAAAAATATAGCGGCGCGTTGTTCCCACGGCAGATTTTCCCAATCGGCTTTGGCGGCCAGTGCAGCAGCAATAGCGGCATGTACATGACTTGCGTCGCCTTCGGAAAAAGTAGCCAGTAGGTGTTGGTGGTCGTGCGGGGGGCGTATTTCCAGCTTTGTGCCAGTGCGTATTTCCTCCCCGGCAATGTACATGGGGATATCAATCTGATGGGCACGGGCCTCGTCTAAGGCCGCTTTAAGTGTTGCACGTTCAACACTGCGCGGACCGTAGTTCAATACAGGCTCGTTTTGAGGTACAGGTACCTTAAAAAATCCTTTAAGCATAAAATTTGTCAGTTACTGTCAGCAAAGATACTGATTGATGAGCAGATTTTATATTTGCCCGCATGCAGATTACCTAGGGTTGACAGATGAGGGTGATATGCGGATTTTTGATGTGCAGATGAGCGAACTTCGAGCTTTGTGGACTAGTGGGTAGATATTGTTTTAAGGTCAATCAGGCACTTCTTTGAAAATTTCAGCTATATCATATTGCAGATCAGGAAGCTTTGTTTGTATAATGTTCCAAACAATGTCATAGTCCACTCCAAAATAATCATGTATCAACCGGTTTCTTGTGCCGGCCATTTTCTTCCATTCAATAGGAGGGTATTTGTCCTTAAACTCGATATCTAATTTTGTTGCAGCTTCTCCAATAATTTCCAAACTCCTAATAATAGCGCGACATAAAATCTCATCATTTATTACCTCGTCTTTTTCTTTAGCATCGGTAACTTTTAATACAAAATTTACTTCATCCTGTATGTGCCTCAATAATTCTAAATTAGAGGCATACATTTTCTACCTCCTTTAAAATATGAGGCCCAATATATTTGCTTAATGATTGCGGGGTAACCAACTCTATTTTCCTGCCAAGCAAGTCTTCAAGATAAAAAGATAAATCCATGAAATTATCATAGGTCTTCTTATCTGGTTCAAATTCTACTAAAAAATCAATATCGCTATCCGGGCCTATGTTAGTATCCTTTGCAAACGAACCAAAAAAGCCTAATTGCTTTACACCAAAATCCTTTATTTCGCTGCTGCGGGTGGATAGTTGATGTATTAATGAGGCTTTATTATAAACTATTGCTTGCATAACACAAATTTACTTAAAAAAGAAGTCCATCCAAACAATAACAATCTATGTAGCCAAACAGATAGGGTAATTATTTCCTGTCATTTTTCGGATACCCTTCCTCGTCCAAATCATCGCGGTCATCCTCGGGAGTATGGCTCAATATCCGGTCGGTGGCATCCAGTTCCACAATTTCGCCGTCGTCAATGTGCATCGCTAATTTGTCAACATCAGTTTCCAGCGATTCATTGGGGATGTACTCGTCGGTGGCGTCATAAGGGTTAGCCTCGTCGTAAGTGGAATTCATGTCCTCGCCGTTTTTAGCGGTTGTATTATATGGGTCGGGGTGCTGGTAATCCGGGTCGTCGCTTTTTACATCATACTCAAAGCTGTTATCTTCGGCATTATAGCTCAGGTCTTCCTTATCGATGGTTTCACCCAATTCATCTTTCAATGTGCGGTCCCGGTCATCGTTCTCATCGTCAAACTCAGGAAAAAATGGATCTTTTTTCATAGCTATAGGATTAATCAGTCAATTAGTCATTGGTCAGTTGTGAGCAGGCAGGAAACAAATGCAGTTTACCTTTCTATCCATATTCACTACTCACTATTCTCCATTCGCCGCCTCACATTTAACAAACTCCCTAATAAGTTATTTGTTTTCTGTAGGATGTAATAGCCCCGCCGAAAGCGAATTTAAAACCGATGACAAACTGCGAATAAACATCATAGTGGCTGCCCGAGGTATAGCCATCAAGGTTATCGCTTAACACCAGGTTGTATTCGTAGCCTAAATCAACTTTGAAGGCCGGCTGCTGGTATTTGTTGAATACTTTAAATTCGTACCCTATCCGTATTGGGATAAACGGCTCCTGGCTGTTAAGAACGCCCGGGGTATAATAAGGAGGATTTGTATTGGAAATCCTGCTGATAGCGGTGATATGGCTTACCGCTAAACCTAAACCACCCGCTATGTATAAATTTTTAAGCACATTGTTAAACTGGCTATGCGAGTAGTCAATCACCTCGCCCAATTGTAGTTGAGCCCTTAGTTGAAAGGAAGATAGATCGGTAGTAAATTGCCTGCCCGATGAGGTGTGCAGCGAATCGCCGCCGGCCAACTGGCCCAATTGCGCTTCGAAAACTACGTTTACAAATGGCGTTGGATTATAAGTTAAATTCAGATGGAAAGTGGGGGTCATGGTTTTGGTTTGTGCATCCCCCGAAACAGTATTAAAACCTGCAGCCGCCCCGATTTCGTATTGCGAGAAATCGTACCCTACCTGCGCTTTGGTAATGAGGGCGCAACAACAAATAATGATTGCTATAATGCTTGTTTTTGATATCAGTTTCATCATAAATTATACGGTATGCTTTTATTTAATAAGCTTAACTCGGTTTATGTAAATATATTTTATAAAAGTAGCATCAAAGTTTATAAATACAATAATAAAGTTAAAATGAGTTGGAGTAAGTTGGAGTAGGTTGATTGAGTTGTATCGGGGTGGTTAAATCAGATCAGCATGATATCGTTTAGGCAAAGTATTGACTCAATCAACCGTTCACTTAATCAACTAATATGCGATAAAGGATTATGTTGAAGGCATGTAATTTTTAAACTTAATAAACTCAGTAAACCAAATCAACTTAATCAACCACTTACTTAATCAACCCAAATTTATATATTTGGGGCCACTTAAAAATAACGTTTCAAAGATGTCAAAAATTAAAGTAGAAAATCCGGTAGTTGAACTGGATGGCGATGAAATGACCCGTATTATCTGGAAATTTATCAAAGACAAATTAATATTTCCCTACCTTGATCTGGATATTAAATACTACGACCTTGGTATTGAGTATCGCGATGAAACCAATGATCAGGTAACTATTGATGCCGCAAACGCCATTAAACAATATGGTGTAGGTATTAAATGCGCCACCATTACCCCCGATGAGGCCCGGGTAAAGGAATTTAATTTGAAACAAATGTGGAAATCGCCAAATGGCACTATCCGTAACATTTTGGATGGTACCGTTTTTCGTGAGCCTATTGTTATGGCTAACGTACCCCGCCTGGTGCCTAACTGGACCGCGCCTATATGCATTGGCCGCCACGCATTTGGCGACCAGTACCGCGCTACTGATTTTGTAACCAAAGGAAAAGGTAAACTTACTATTACTTATACTCCTGAAGACGGCGGACCGGTTCAGTCGTTCGAAGTTTTTAACTTCAAAGGCGATGGCGTAGCATTGGCTATGTACAATACCGATGAATCGATAAAAGGGTTTGCACGTGCCTGCTTTAACCAGGCTTTATTGAAAAAATGGCCTTTATACCTGTCGACCAAAAACACCATCCTTAAAAAATATGATGGCCGTTTCAAGGACATTTTCGAAGAAATTTATCAAAACGAATTTAAAATAGAGTTTGAAGCCAACCAGTTAACTTACGAGCACCGTTTGATTGACGATATGGTTGCATCGGCCCTTAAATGGCACGGTAACTTTGTTTGGGCATGTAAAAACTATGATGGCGACGTACAGTCGGACACCGTTGCGCAGGGCTTTGGTTCATTAGGTTTAATGACATCAACCCTGGTAACACCTGATGGCACCGTTATGGAAGCCGAAGCTGCACACGGTACTGTAACCCGTCATTACCGCGATCACCAGGCAGGCAAGCCAACTTCAACAAATCCAATTGCATCTATTTTTGCATGGACACGCGGTTTAGAATTCCGTGGTTTGCTGGACAACAACCAGGAGCTGATCAAATTCTGCAAAACCCTTGAGCAGGTTTGTATTGAAACCGTTGAAAGCGGCAAAATGACTAAAGATTTAGCCATCACTATAAAACCAAAAGTTGAACACGGTACAGACTATTTGTACACCGAAGAATTTTTGGAAGCGATAAACGAAAATTTGAAAGCAAAACTGGCGTAAAGCTAACTTAAGCTAAAGCGATAATTAAAGTCCGTGTAGTTACTATGCGGACTTTTTTGTTTGCTTTTCACTATCTTCAAATATGGAATTTACGGCGATAGTGGAAAACGGCGAGAACGGCTGGCTCGTCGGCCAAATAAACGAAGTGCCTGCGGCAATATCACAGGGAAAAACTATCGAAGAGTTGAATGGGAATTTATTGGATGCTTTGAGGTTAATATTAGCTGTAGATGGCGATTTCACTATAAATCTCTCCGAATGCTTTCTTGCTCGTTGATTTAAAGTTTTTAACTTTGAGATGGAATGAGTGCTGAAAAATATTAAACCCGATCATGATAAAAATAGCAAAATCTGGAAAAATGCAACTTCAAGGTGCGAGACATTTAATCAGAGGTTTTTAGCATGCAATACTTAACAAATCCCAATTTATTTATACAACTATCTAACTAAAATATACCATGTCATCACTATATCCACTGAAATTCAAAACTATCTATAAAGACAAAATCTGGGGCGGGCAAAAAATAAAAACCTACTTGCATAAGGATTTTGGCTCCTTACCTAATTGCGGCGAAACCTGGGAAATCTCGGGTGTTAAATCGGATGTATCGGTAGTGGCCAATGGCGCATTGGAAGGCGAGTCGCTGGCTGATCTTTTGGAAAAATACCAGGGCGAACTGGTTGGTAAAAAAGTGTATGATCATTTTAGCAATATCTTCCCTTTGCTGATCAAATTTATCGATGCCAATGAGGATCTTTCTATCCAGGTACACCCTGATGACGAACTGGCCAAAAAACGCCATAATTCATTCGGCAAAACCGAGATGTGGTATGTGGTGGAGGCTGATCCCGGTTCAACGCTGATTGCCGGTTTTAATAAGGAACTGACCGAACAGGAATACCTGGATAAGTTTAACAGCGGCCATCTGACCGATATTTTAAATAAAGAGGACGTAAAAGCAGGGGATGTTTTCTTTTTACCTGCCGGTCGCGTGCATACCATTGGAAAAGGCCTTTTAATTGCCGAAATACAGCAAACGTCGGATATTACCTACCGGATATATGATTTCGACCGCGTTGACGATAAAGGCAATAAACGCGAACTGCATGTTGAGGAAGCGCTGGCAGCTATCGATTACAAACATTACCCTGAATACAAAACCGGCTATCAGCCCGAAAAAAATGAAACTGTAAAACTGGTTAGCTGCCCGTACTTCACCACCAACCTGCTTGATTTTACCGAAAGCACAGCAAAAGATTACTCAAACCTCGATTCGTTTGTAATTTATGTTTGTATAGAAGGTGAATTCGCTGTTAAATACGATGGCGGCGCTTACCCGGTAAAAATGGGCGATTGCATATTACTGCCTAAAAGCATAGATAAAGTGGAACTGGAAACAAGCGTTGGTTTTAAGATACTGGAGAGCTTTATTGAGTGATAAGGGAGTCCGAAAGTCGGTAAAGTCCGGAAGTCCGAAAGTAGCCGCAACTTACATTTTTGATAGAAGGAATTTGAATTGAATAGCAGGATTATTATCCTAGTGTGTTTGAGCCGCCAGGGCGATCACCCAATAATCGTTTTCCAATTTTTCTTCCGGACTTTCCTGACTTTCGGACTACCCCTACACCAACCGAATCGTAAACTTCGTTCCCACGTTAACGGTGCTGTCTAGTTTGATGGTACCCCCCAATGATTCAATCTGGTTGCGGGTAATAAACAGCCCAATGCCTTTCGCGTCGGAGTTTTGGTGGAAGGTTTTATACATGCCAAATACCTTATCGCCATGACGGTCCATATCAATTCCGATACCGTTATCTTCAAAAGTCATGTAGACGTGGGTGTTATCTTTTACCGTGCGGCAGGTAATAATTGGCTGCCTGTCGGGATGGCGGTATTTTAACGAGTTGGTGATCAGGTTTTGCATAATGCTTTCCAGGTAGGCCGGGATATAGCTGATTACCGGGCATTTTGTAAAATCGTACTCAATCTTAGCATTCGTACTTTCGATATTGCTTTGCAGGGCCGACAGCACCGTTTTAAATACCTCTTCAAATTCGAGGACTTTACGGTCCTTATCAATTTCGGTATGTATTTTAACAATTTCGTTCAGGTGCTCAATAGTGGTGATTAAACTCCCGCTGATTGATTTTATATGTGCAAAAACTTCGGCACGGTCATCTGCCGATTCGCTTTCCTCGAACAGGTTAACCATAAACTGCAGGTTACCGGTATGCGAGCGCAGGTTGTGCGAGACGATGTAAGCAAAGTTTTGCAGGCGCTTGTTTTGATCGTTTAGTATATTAATAGACGATTGTAGAGCAAGTCCCTTCTTTTTTATGTTATCGATATCCTGGAATATGCCCCTTATTTTGATGCATTTACCGTAGTCATCAATAATTGGCATCCCTTTCGACCTAACCCAAATCACATTATTTTTCGCCGTCCTGAAAACCAACTCCATATCAAAAGGCTTGCAAAATTTAATGCAATTGTCAATAGCCTCGTTTAGTAAAGGCCGATATTGCGGTTCAAAAAAGCTGATAGCTTCTTCTATGGTTAACTTCAGCTGGTCGGTTAGTTCATAAATATCAAAGGCTTCTTTTGAAAGAGCCAGGCTCATGGATTGCACGTCGATCTCGAAGCCGCTTACCCGCGCAATGGTGCCGGTTTCGTTAAAAAAGAAATCGTTTTGCGCGGCACGCAGGCTTAATAGTTTTGCCTGGTTAATATTGATTAATGAGCCGGTGAATTTAGGACCATCGCCATTCTCCCATTTTTTGGTAACGCTTTCAAACCATTGGTAACCCGATGATTTTGTTAATAACCGGATTTGAACGGTATTGGTATTTTCGGGATTGCGGGTATTGATTGCCTTCAGGAAAATCGGCCTGTCATGATGATACAGCAGGTTATCCAGGAAAAAATTATAGGAACATTCAATTTCGCCGGGTTTATAGCCTAAAATATGGTAAAACCCCGCAGACCATTTTACATCTTTTGTAGTAATGTTAAACTCCCATATGCCCGCGTTAATATGATCAATTATCTGAGCGAGATGGGATGCATCGTCCTTGTAAAAATTATTCCCTTCCTCAATACTCATATTAATAGTTGAATCATAGATGGTTTAACCAAATGTTGCAGATTGGTATAGAAAAATTTGTGCCAAAACAAAAACCTGCACTACATCAAGCCTCCCTAATACGAAATCCGCAGGAAATGGTTGGCAATAATAAATTAAAAACGGTAACTAAGGGTGGTATTTAACAATGGTGCCTCAAACTTTAATTATTGGTTATTGAGCCTTTTCCTTTAAGTTCATTAAGGGCATCGCGGGCGATCCATCGGGCGGGTTTACATGGTTTTTCCAAAATCCTTTCGGCGGCCGCTATGGCATACATCAGCAGATTGTTGTTCCTTTTGCCAATTTGCCTGAGCGACCAATTCACTGCCTTTTTTACAAAATTGCGGTCATCACAGGCCTCACGTTCAATTATTTGCAGAAAATTAATAAAGATTTCGTCTTTTGCTTTTTTGTTGTGCATGCAATATTCTGCTATCAAAACAAAGCCGGCACGCTTAACAAACTCCTCAGGCCGCGCGCAAAATTCTATGGCCTTGTCAATTACAAATGGCGTGCGGTCGAACAGGTTGCCGCAGACCTGGTCGCAAATATCCCAGGAGTTAAAGTCGTTTACCCAGGAATCAAACTGTTTTTCGGTAACCTGGGCGGGCTCGTCAATCAGTGAGGCCAGTATCCGGGCCTCATGAAAATTGGTTTCCCACAGGGCAAGTGCCAAATCATGCTCCCGTTTTATGAGCTTCGCAAGCTTCCTCAATTCGGGGATTGGAATACCCAATGCAGTGTTGCTTTCTATCCCAAAACGCTTCATCCCGGCCAGGTAACCAGGGTTTGACATTTCTCTCAAAAGTTCGATAATTTCGTCGGCAGTCATACGTAAAAAAGCCGGGCAATTGCCCGGCTCAAATGTAAGTTATGAAGATTGAAATTGGGGAAAAGCCGCCGCTAAATTTTCTCCTTCAGCTGTGGGAAATACTTTTTAAAAGCTCGGAGCTCTTAACTCATTCCGCAATCTACAATCCGCATTTCGAATTAAACTCATTCCGCAATCCACATTCCGCAATCCGAAATCAAAGATTTCCCCTCAATTCCTGTTCACGTTCAATAGCTTCGAATAACGCTTTAAAGTTACCGGCGCCAAATGATTTGGCCCCTTTGCGCTGAATGATCTCAAAAAACAGGGTAGGGCGGTCCTCAACCGGTTTGGTGAATATTTGCAGTAAATAACCTTCGTCATCACGGTCGACCAATATGCCCAGTCTTTTTAGCGGTTCAAGATCCTCGTCGATGTGACCAACACGGTCAATCAGGTCATCGTAGTAAGTGGTTGGTACAGTTAAAAACTCAATGCCCCGGCTTTGGAGGGCGGTTACGGTTTCCACAATGTTGCCGGTGGCAAGGGCCAGGTGCTGTACGCCTTCGCCCTCGTAAAATTCCAAATACTCCTCAATCTGCGATTTCTTTTTCCCTTCGGCCGGCTCATTTATCGGGAACTTGACAAAGCCATTGCCATTGCTCATTACCTTGCTCATCAACGCGGAATATTCGGTCGAGATCATTTTATCATCAAAGGTTAAAATGTTCCTGAAACCCATTATTTCCTCGTAAAAATTAACCCATTCGTTCATTTTGTGCCAGCCTACGTTACCCACACAGTGGTCGATATGTAATAAGCCGGTTGATGCGGGGGTGTAGCCGGTATCGTGCTTTTGATATCCCGGCAAAAATGCGCCAGTGTAGTTTTTGCGTTCTACAAATAAATGAACGGTTTCGCCGTATAGTTTGATGCCGCTCATCTTCACTTCGCCAAACTCATCTTTAATGGTTTTAGGCTCCATATATGGTTCAGCGCCACGCATGGTGGTTTGTTTAAATGCATCATATGCATCATCAACCGACAGCGCTAAAGCCTTCACGCCATCACCATGTTTTTTGATATGTTCAGTGATCGGATCATCGGACCTTAAGGGTGTTGTTAGCACCAAACGTATTTTTCCCTGCTGTAAAACATATGATGCACGGTCGCGCACGCCTGTTTCTGGACCGGCATAAGCCAGGTCCTGGAAACCGAAAGCAGTTTTATAATAATAGGCAGCCTGCTTGGCATTGCCCACATAAAATTCAACATGATCAGTACCATTCAATGGTAAAAAATCAGTTGTTTTGTTTGTTTGTTCTATAGTTAATGTTTCCATGTGTTAATTTTGTTGTTGAAATGTTGTAACGTTGAAAAGTTGCAATGTTGGAATTTTGATAGCTGTAGTTAACCTTACAACTTTTCAACATTCCAACCTTACAACAGGCTATCCTGCCCAGCTTTTATAATAATCCCCGTCCTCAATTTTAATAGCATCTTCGGTAAGCATCAGCGGCCTGAAGGGGTCTATCATTACAGCCAGTTCGTCGGTCGCTTCTTTGCCGATAGATTTTTCAACCGAGCCCGGATGCGGGCCATGGGGTATGCCACCAGGGTGCAGCGTTATCTGCCCTTTAACTACACTTTTCCGACTCATGAAGTCACCGTCCACATAGTATAACAACTCGTCGCTGTCCACATTGCTGTGGTTGTAGGGGGCAGGGATAGATAGGGGGTGATAATCAAACTTGCGGGGAACAAAAGAGCAGATCACAAAGTTGTGCCCTTCAAAAGTTTGGTGCACAGGCGGTGGCTGATGCAAACGGCCTGTTATGGGTTCAAAATCATGTATCGAAAATGCCCAGGGGTAATGAAAGCCGTCCCAGCCAATAAAATCAAAAGGGTGTGTTCCGTAGATATAGGGATAAATGAGTCCTTGTTTTTTGATGAGTATTTTAAAGTCACCCTTCTCATCGTGGGTTTCCAGGTCGCTTGGGCGTTTTATATCGCGCTCGCAATAAGGCGACTGTTCGGTCAGCTGCCCGTAGCCATTGGTGTAGCGTTTAGGCACACGGATAGGGCTAAAGCTTTCTACAATAAACAGGCGGTTATCAGGCGTATCAAACTCCATTTGGTAAATAGTGCCTCTCGGGATGATCAAATAATCGCCATAAACAAATTTGATATTACCATAGCCGGTTTTTAGCGTTCCCGATCCCTCATGTACAAATACTACTTCATCGGCCTGGCTATTTTTGTAGAAATAGTTGGTCATTGATTGGCGCGGGGCTGCCAGAGAGATATGCAGGTCGCTGTTGACCAGTACGGGTTTGCGACTTTTTAAATAATCATCCTCGGGTTCAATTTTAAAACCGATGAGGCTGGTGTGCTTTAAATGCTTTTCACGGGCAATTTTGGGCTCCACGGAATAGGGCTCGCCCAACTCTTTTACAATAGTAGGAGGGTAAGCATGATAAACCAGCGAATACAGGCTCGAAAAACCTTCGGTTGATACCAGTTCTTCGGCATATAAAGTACCATCGGGCTTACGGAATTGCGTATGCCGCTTCGGCGGAATAACTCCTAAAGTATGATAAACAGGCATTGTTATTTTTTAAATGTTGGAAAGTTGTAGGGTTGAAATGTTAAATTTCTAGCCTTGCAACAAATTGGTTTACAATAAATAAAAACGCTTAATCTGATCGGATAGTTTTAATCGGAACGTATAATAACATTCCAACCTTACAACTTTTCAACCTTACAACAAACCTTAATACTGCGCCAGTACGATTTTAGCGAGCACAGCATCCCGGAACGAAGAAGCATCACTCATGGAAGTGAGGCCCAGGGAAAAAAGAAAATGCCTTTGTATGCTCATAAATTGGTAATGCAAAGGTAGGTTGTTTATGTTTATTTTGGTTATTTTTTAATTTTTTTTAATTTTTTTTAATTGATTAAGTTGACAATGAAGCTGCTTACAACTTTTATGTTAAAATCGTTAATTTGCTGTTCTAAATTTTAGCGATGACAAAGCCAGACAATAAGTTGGAATTAGGTGGTGTTTATAAAGCGGATTGGGATGACCGTCCTTTTAGAATAATCGGCTTAGATGATTTTGAGGTGTTTTATGATTGTCTGTGGCCTCACGATAATAGTTGGACGTTTTCTGGAAACTTTAAAAAGAAAGTCTTCTTTTATAGAATCTCAAATTCTATATTCATTAAGCGTTCCGAAAAAATAGACATGCTTCCACTGACCGATGATGAGTTTAATGCATTTAGACCTGATTTGCCGATGCGTATTGGTAGAACAAAAAAAATTCACTGGAACGAGTTTCCTCGTATCGATCACTTAACTTTCGAATCGTCGTTAAAAATCACGCTTGATAGTGAATTTTTGGAGCAAAACCTTCAAACACAAAAAATTGTATTGGCACCCTATGGACGCAAACGAGGCATGCAAAAAGGTTCACTTATTTATTCTGATTCTGATTTTTTTACAGTAGCGGAATTAATATGGAAAGCGAAAAATATTCAGGAATCTGTTAATTCAGAGAGGAGTAACGGCATCGGAATTTACAGGCTTGGGTTCGAGAAACAAGTACCATCATACTATATTGGAGAAAATATTGACAGAGCTGGAATAATAAAAGAGTAGCATATTATAGTTTAAGAACATATTATGCTATCTCCAGTTCAGTAAGCTCATGCCCTAATTGCTTTATTCCGGTCAAAATTCTTTGGACCTGTTTTTCTGAGGGGGTTCTTTTACCATTTACATATTCGGAGATCAGGCTTTTATTCATGCCAATGCGTCTGCCAAGTGCCGATGCATTGATCTCTTTATAAAATTCAAAAAACGAAGTGATGTCGAATTTTAATGCAACCTGCTCAACGGTTATTGGTTGTCTTTTTTGGTGATCGGCAAGCAGGTTAAACGACTCCAGAATATTCGTCTTTAATTCAGGAATATTTGACCCTGTTGTTGCCGCCAGAATTTGACCATTTTCTTCGTGATACGCGCTAAACCCGGTGCCGGTTTTTTCTACGATAAAATTTATCTTTTTCATTATCCTGCTAGTTAAGATATACAATCTAACGCTTACTTAAGTCCTGCTTGCTTTAAAATAGCAGACGCCAGTCCTTTACCAATCTCCTTGCTTCCGTGATCGGGAAATGGAAAAGTACCACTTTTGGTTGGATGGGCCATAATTTTATGACTTCCTTCCTGCCTCACAACATACCAACCATCCCGTAACAATTTTCTTAATAATTCCGATGATTTCATGGTTTAGCTGTTAATCAAAAGTAAACAAAAGTTTACTAAAATCAAATAATTTATTGATTATTTCAACGTTACAACCTTCCAACAGAATCCCACCCCATCAACTAAAATGATTAGCTTTGCCTCATAACCAATTGAACCCATGAAATTAGTATCCTATAAAACCGAAGACCGCGAGCACCTGGGTGTTTTTATAAAAGGCCATATTTATAATTTAAACTCGTGCGACAAGCTGATACCCGATAACATGAACGAGTTTTTATGGGGCGGCGATGAACTGATGGAACGCGCACAGCGGGTAAACAAATCCATTATCTCGGGCAAACGGGAGGCTAAACAGGAATTATTTTTTGAATTGATGGCGCCGGTGCCGCACCCGACCTCGTGTCGCGATGGCTATGCTTTCAGGCAGCATGTGGAAACTGCCCGCCGCAACCGCGGTGCCGCCATGATACCCGAGTTTGACCAATACCCCATATTTTATTTCACCAACCATAATGCTATACAAGGCCCTGGTGAAATTGAATGCATGCCGGACCATTTTGAAAAGCTTGATTTTGAACTGGAGGTAGCCGTAGTGCTTAATAAAAAAGCACGGAATGTTAAAGCCGCTTATGCCGATAGCCTGATAGCCGGCTACATGATCATGAACGACATGAGCGCCCGCACCCTGCAAATGGAAGAAATGATGCTGAACCTGGGCCCCGCAAAAGGCAAGGATTTTAGCACCGTTATTGGCCCATGGCTCGTAACGCCTGATGAACTGGAAAACTATAGGGTATCACCCAAGCCAGGGCATACCGGCAATAGCTACAAACTCGAAATGAAATGTGCCGTAAACGGGATAGAAGTTTCAAAAGGCAATATGGCCGATATGGAGTGGACCTTTGCCGAAATTATAGAACGCTGCGCCTATGGCTGCGATGTGCTGCCAGGGGATGTAATAGGCTCGGGTACGGTTGGTACAGGTTGTTTCCTGGAATTGAACGGCACCGGATTACTGAACGATGCCACCTATAAACCACAATGGCTGCAACCCGGCGACCTGGTTGAAATGGAGATAACCGGCCTGGGCATGCTGGGGAATATTATTGAACAGGCAGATAGTGATTTCTCGATTTTGGAGTTAAAGAAATAGCGAATTCTTTGTCGTTCGTTCTGTTTTATGTCTCCGGTAGATGCGGAACAGACCGGAACAAAATGTTATCAGGTCATTAAGTCACTAGCTCATTAGGATGGAAGTTGGTTCATCAACTTTCGTCCAAAAACTGTTTCGCTTTGTTCCGGTGCTATCCTATATCCAAAACAGAACGAACGACCTAAAAATACTGTCAGTTACACCAAGGCGACAGCAATGCTATTCAGGTTACGCTGGCTATAGATAAAACATGTGCGGATAATTCATTTGTGGTATAGGAAAGCTTTTAATGATTGAAGCTGTAGCCCGCCCTGGTAAGTTGGCCTTCTTTTCTTAAATTACAAATATCTTATTATTAGCCTGTTGCGTTTTTAATTATCAAATTTCCGCACTGTAATTTACCTTGTCAATTGATAAAGACTCAACATCTATCCTGATCGTTATTCGTTTATCATTGCTATCTCCATCCTTATAGTAAATATAGGCGTAAATAGATATTGAATTAGTCCCCGTTTTAAAAAAGGCAAAATTCATTCTGTCATTTTTAAAGTCCCCGCAGGCAAAAAAACCAACCCATTTATAGCTGACAAAAACATATCCCTTGCTTGTTAAAGCAGGTATAACAAACTGTTTTACCGCACGCCTGGTAAATAGGTAAATAAAAAGCAGGTTTAATGCCAACACCATCGGGAATATCAATATGATTGCAATGGTTTCGACGGTCATTCAATTGAGTAGATAAATCGCAAGAGCTTTCAAAACAGTGTTAAATGTACAAATATTATATAATAACTAACCTTTAACTTTAGGATATCAAACTTATTGACTGGCATTTAGCTTAAACCTGTTTAAAATACAGCGTGATTTTAAAAATACCTTACCCTTACCCGCTTACTTAATAAGTAAAGGACTGCTTTTCAGTTGATTATAATAATAAATTGATTTTGCTTACGCGATAGGTTATGCTAACAAATGTAGCAAAAATAGTTGAGATATTAAAATTTTGAGGTATATAAATATTGCCGTTTTTAGATATTGTCGTTGTGTCGTTCGTTCTTTTTTGGGTATTGAACAGTTGCGGAACAAACCGGAACAAGGGGATGTCATTGGGTCATCAATTCATTTGCATGGTTGTTAAATGAACGGAAAGGATATGATAGAAATATGAAAGCACGTACCTGGGTTGTTGTCATTGTGCCGTTCGTTCTGTTTTAGGTATCGAACAGTTGCGAAACAAACCGGAACAAGGGGATGACCTAATACAGTTTCACTTTGTTCCGCTCATACGCGGTATCCGAAACAGAACGAACGACTTGCAAGTTATCCTAAATAAATCTCACCTTTGCGGCATGCTCACTATCAATTTAAAAGATCTTTCGCCTGTTGAAATTCAAACCTACCTTAACACCGCCATAGGGCCAAGGCCTATTTGCTTTGCATCAACTATTGACAAGGAAGGCAATATCAACCTGAGCCCCTTCAGCTATTTTAATTTGTTTAGTGTAAACCCGCCTGCGTGCGTGTTTTCGCCCTCCAGGCGCGTGCGGGATAATACCATCAAGCATACGCTTGAAAACCTGCGCGAAGTACCAGAGTGCACTATTAATATTGTTAACTACGACATGGTGCAGCAGGTATCGCTGGCCAGTGTGGAGTATGCTAAAGGAATAAATGAATTTACAAAATCGGGCTTAACCATGTTGCCGTCCGATTTGGTTAAACCCCCACGTGTGGCTGAATCGCCGGTGCAGTTTGAATGTGTGGTAAAAGATATTATTTCGCTGGGCGATAGTCACGGCGCCGGGAACCTTGTAATTGCCGAAATAAAACTGATGCACCTAAATGAGGCAGTTTTGGATGCCGATGGAAAGATTAACCAGCAAAAAATTGATCACGTAGCCCGCCTCGGTGGCGACTGGTATTGCCGCGTTACAAAGGAAAGCCTTTTTGAAGTTGCAAAGCCCAATAAAAACATTGGTATTGGGGTGGATGCAATTCCGTTTGCCATCCGTAATTCAAAAATACTTACCGGTAACAACCTCGGTCAGTTAGGGAATGTTGAAACTTTGCCATCCGACGAAGCAATTGCCGAATATGCAGAACGCCCCGAAATTAAAGAAATACTGGATGCCACCATTGGCGATAACCAAACCCGTGAAACACAATTGCATCTGAAAGCTAAGGTGTTCCTTGATGAAGGCAGGGTGGAAGATGCATGGAAAGCGCTGTTATTATGATTTCACCGATTTGTTGATGATTATTCACCAGTAATTGTTATTTAAAGGTGTTCATGAGATCGCTCCGCTATGTTTCACCGATTTTTTGCCCGGATAAATTACAAGATATTCAAGTCCATTAATTCCACCTTCAGTTTCTCTGCTGATGTAAAATGGATTGATTTTATCCCCAGTTTTTCGGCTGCCAGTACATTGCGGTAATTATCATCAATAAACAAAGCTTCGGCAGGATCAACCAAATGACGATCGAGCAGTACCTGGTAAAATTCGGGGGCGGGTTTACGCATTTTTTCGGCACCTGATACCACAATACCGTCAAACCAACTCAAAAATTCAAATCGCTCCAAAGCCACCGGGAACGTCTCTGCCGACCAATTGGTAAGGGCGTATATTTTGTATTTGCCGCTTTCCTTTAATTCCTTAAATATTTCAACGGTATCCCAAAATGCATCGCCAAGCATTTCATCCCAGCGGGAATAGAACGCGCGAATATTGGCTTCATGTTCGGGAAATTGCTGAACTAATATTTCGGTTCCTTCTTGTAAAGACCGGCCTGCATCCTGCTCTTCGTTCCAGTCGGAAGTAGCAACATTGGCCAGGAAATGTTTCATTTCTTCCTCGTCCGAAAAAATGGTGCGGTACATATAATGCGGGTTCCAGTCAATTAATACCGCGCCAAGGTCGAAGATGATGGTGTTGATCATGGGTGGCAAATATAGTAAAAAGAGAAAAGTGGGAGCGGGCCCGATACAAACTGATGTTTGTTTCGCTTTGTTTTATTAATACCTAACATTCAAAACAGAACGAACGACAAACAACAACCGTGGTTTATAGGTTAATGTTTATGCCATTCTTCAATTTTGGCGCTTATTATAACGGAGTCTTTATTAAATTGAATTACCAGGTTTTTTCCGGAAACAGGGTCTATCATATCGTATTCTGTAGCAAGTTCGTAATATATTTTTGTTGTATCATCAAAATTGGAAGGTGAGCCCAATAATTGAAGCATTTGTTTATTGGTTAAACCTACCAACTTATGGGTTTTTAGCAGATCTTCAGCCATTAAATCGCGATCTGGGCCATCCACTTCAGTGTGTTCTTTCCAAACTTCCTGATCAAATTTCTCGCTTTTTGTAATGTCATTGCAACCAAAAAGCACGAACGCCATGATTGCACTTAAGACATAAAGTAGCTTTGACCTCGCAATCATCTGTTTGAGTTTTCAGGATTGGGTGGGTCAACTAATCCGAGCCTAATCATGGCTTCTTCATGGGGGATACCATCACCTCTGTCAGCTTGTGCTAATCCCCTTAGTACACCTTGCTGCTGTTCCTCGGTTAAATCATCAAACCAATCAGGTTCTGCTTTTTTACCCTTATTTTTCATGGCAGTATGATCTGTTTTTATTTTCCTTTAACCATTCTTCAGCAAATAATCTTTAAAGCCTTCAAAATCCTTGCCCAAGGCGGTAGCATGTTTTTGCTTTTTGCTGAGACCGGCAACCTGCTCCGGAACATCAATTTTACCGGCAATGCTTTGCGGGTAAACATCCGGGAATTTACACGGATGCGCCGTTGATAAAAATACACCGGCAGTATCAGCTTTATAATTGTCTTGCTGCCAGTCCCTGAGCGCTTGCCAGGCAATAGCCGTATGCGGGCAAGCTACATAGTTATAATTATCGTTGATGAATTTAATGGCATCCAGCGTTTGTTCATCGTTATAACTGTAACCGGTAACCTGGCTTTTTAATACTGAAGTATCGGCCTTAAATAAATCGGCAATGCGCACCCAGTTGCTCGGGTCGCCAACATCCATGGCGTTACTTAAGGTAGCTACCGATGGTTTGGGTTGATAAACGCCGGTCTTTAAAAACTCGGGCACCGTATCATTTACATTGGTGGCGGCTATAAAATGTTCAACGGGCAGGCCCATTTTCCATGCCAGTAAACCGGCCCCGATATTACCAAAATTGCCGCTGGGTACCGAGAAAACCACCTTGCTGATGCCCACTTTTAACAATTGGGCATAGGCGTTAAAATAATAAAACGTCTGCGGGATCAGCCTCGCTATATTGATTGAATTAGCGGAAGTCAGCCTGAATTTTTCGTTTAGCTCAGCATCTGTAAAGGCTTGCTTAACCAGTGCCTGGCAGTCATCAAAAGTACCGTCAACCTCAACCGCACGGATATTTTGTCCGTTGGTAGTCAGCTGCAACTCCTGTATGTCGCTGACTTTGCCCCTGGGGTACAAAATAGTTACGCGGGTATTGGGTACGCCAAGGAAGCCAAGGGCAACCGCGCCGCCGGTATCGCCACTGGTGGCCACCAGTACGTCGAGTTGTTTTTCGCCTTTTTCAAGAAAATAGCTCATTACCCGGCTCATAAACCGGGCGCCAAAATCTTTAAAGGCCAGCGACGGGCCGTGCCATAGTTCCAGCACAAATACGTTTTCTTCCAGTTTTACCACCGGCGCTAAAAAGCTGATGGCATTATGAATAATCCCCTGGAGATCATTATCAGGAATATCATCCCCAATTAAGTTTTTGGCCACATGAAATGCAATTTCGGGTAGCGTATACTGATCAAGGTTATTCAAGAATTTCTCGTCCAAACGCGGAATCTCCACGGGCATATATAAGCCTTTATCCTGCGGCATGCTATTAAAAACCGCTTCTTTAAAACTTACGCGGGTAGATGGATTTTTGGTACTGTATAGTTGCAATTTGATTTACGATTTTAGATTTACGAATTACGATTTATTTTGATTTCGGAAAGCGAATGCCCCAATAACTATAGGTAACGGAATTTCTAATGATCCTTACCTTTTAGCTTTCGCCTTTTACCTTTCACCTCACCCTATTACTCTCGGCCCTTTGTTATTTATGGTTGATACGTAGGTATTACACCCTATATCGATGCTGTTTAAATGCCGTTGCAGTTTTTTGGTGATCATGATAGCGGTTTCTTCATCTCTTGCAAATGCAAAAACCGATGGACCTGAACCGGAAATGCCGAAACTTACGGCGCCCAGTTCCATTGCCATTTCCCGCATTTTATAAAAGTCAGGAATCAGCATGGAGCGGACAGGTTCAACCAAAACGTCTTTCATGCTGCGGCCTATCAGGTCAATATCCTGCATAAACAGACCGCTTACCAGGCCGGCAATATTACCCCATTGGGTAACCGCATCTTTCATCTGTATGTTTTTACGGATGATCTGCCTGGCCTCGCGGGTAGGTACGTCAACGTCTGGGAAAACAATGGCGCAATACAATCCGGCCGGATGCGGTAAACGCACCACATCAAGCGGATCGTAGCTGCGTATCAACACGAAACCGCCCAAAAGGGCAGGGGCCACATTATCCGCATGGCCGTGTCCGCAAGCCATTTCCTCGCCCTTCATGGCAAATGGCAGCAATTTGGCGGGGTCCGAGTCATCACCCAACAACGTTTTTATGGCAAATAAACCTGCCACGGTACTTGCCGAACTGGAACCCAGCCCGCTGCCGATAGGCATTTTTTTATGCAGTTCGATATCAAGTCCTATATCGGTGCGGCCAATGCTGTTAAGGTAATGCATAACGCTCACGCTAACTGTATTTTTAGCTGAGTCAAGCGGCAGACGGCCATTATCACCGGTTATTTTGCTGATGGTGATGCCCGGTTTGTGAACCATACGCATAACCACTTCGTCGCCCGGCTCATTAACGGCAAAGCCCAAAACGTCAAAACCGCAAACCACGTTGGCAACAGTCGCCGGGGCAAAAACGGAAACACTGCCCCCCCTGCCCCCTAAATGGGGAGTCGCTAAAGCAGAGGGTTTTTCTAAAATGTTATTGTTCATATTTTGTAATTACTCCCCCTTTAGGGGGCCGGGGGCTTACGCGCCCACATTTATTAAATCTGCAAATACGCCGGCGGCGGTCACTTCGGCGCCTGCGCCGGGGCCTTTTACGACCAGCGGACGTTCTTTATACCTATCGGTAGTAAAGGATATAATATTGTCACTGCCTGATAGTGTATAAAACGGATGATTTTCATCAACCATTTGCAAAGTGATTGCCGCTTTGCCATCCTCCAGCTTCCCGATATATCTTAATACCTTGTTTTCCGATTCAGCTTTTGCTTTCAGGTTACTGAAAAATGCGTCTTCGACCTTCAGCGCAGCATAAAAATCATCTACAGTTTGGGCTTCCAGACACGATTTCGGCAGCATACTTTCAATTTCCACATCTGCTGCTTCCATGGCATAGCCGGCGTCGCGGGCCAGGATCAGTATTTTACGCATAAAATCCGTTCCGCGTAAATCGTCTCTCGGGTCGGGTTCGGTATAGCCTTTTTCCTGTGCCATCTTCACTACGTCATGAAAATTAGCGTCACCTTTATAGTTGTTAAAAATAAACGAGATAGTACCCGATAGTATAGCCTCAATTTTAGCAACCCTGTCGCCGCTGTTCATCAGGTCCTTTAAGGTCCGTATAATCGGCAAGCCGGCGCCCACGTTTGTTTCGTAAAAAAAGTCGACACCATGCTTTTGCGCGGCATCATGAAAAGTTTTGTATTGTTTGTACGATGCGGAGTTCCCTATTTTATTGCAGGTAATTACCGAAATATTGGCGTTAAATACCTCTTCGTAAAACTCAACCGGTTTTGGGCTGGCGGTGTTGTCAATAAAAACGCAGTTTGGCAGGTTTAATTCCTTCATTTTAGCGACAAATTCTGCCAGGTTTGCCTCATGGTGCGATGCCTGCAGTTCGTCCTGCCAGGTATCCAGCGAAATGCCATCGCTGTTAAACAGCATTTTGCGTGTATTACTTATGCCTGCTATTTTTACCTGTATGCCATTATGCTCCTGCAGATAATCGCTATGCGCGTTAAGCTGTTTAAACAGGGTTTGGCCTATGTTGCCGGTGCCCAAACAAAAAGCATGCAGTGTTTTGGTAAGCTCGGTAAAAAAGCCATCGTGCACAGCATTTAATGCCTTGGCCAGGTCGTTTGCCGATATGATTACCGAGATGTTGTACTCGCTCGATCCCTGGGCTATCGCCCTGACATTTACACCGTTGCGACCCAAGGCATGGAACAGTTTGCCCGAAACGCCAGGGGTTTGTTTCATGTTCTCGCCCACAATGGCAATAATGGCCAGGTTTTGCTCGATCACCAAAGGTTCGAGTTTTTTGGCGATGAGCTCCAGTTCAAACTCGTGCTCAATTACTGCCCGCGCGCGTTCGCTGTCCCCGGGTTGAACGGCAAAAGTAATGCTGTGTTCGGATGACGACTGGGTGATGAGTATTACATTGATCTGTTCGCGGGCAAGTAACGAAAATAACCGACCGCTAAAACCGGATTTACCCACCATACCGCTTCCCTCTAAATTAAGGATGCTGATGTTGTTGATGGATGAAATTCCTTTTATAGGCAGATTTGATGGCTGGCAGTCGTGACGGATAACAGTCCCTTCAAAATCAGGCTCAAAGGTGTTTTTTATAACGATAGGGATCTTTTTCAGGAAAGCAGGGATCATGGTTGGCGGATAGATCACCTTTGCGCCGAAATACGAAAGCTCCATTGCCTCGGTATAAGTAAGCTCGGGCAACGAAAAGGCTTTTTTAACCATGCGCGGATCGGCGGTCATCATTCCGTTAACATCGGTCCATATCTGGATTTCATCAGCATTTAAAGCCGAACCCAATATGGCTGCGGTATAATCGCTGCCGCCACGCCCCAGGGTAGTTAACTGACCGGCATCGTTTGCGGCTATAAAACCAGTGACAAACAGCATTTTGCCGATGTGTTCCTGGTAAAATCCGCGAATTAGTATTTCGGTCAATTCCATGTTCACTTTAGCATTGCCAAATGAACTATCGGTTTTTATCAGTTCTGATGCATCAACATTAAGTGCCTCCGGAAAATGCTGCGCGGCAATTTTGCTTATCATTAAGGTAGAGCAGCGCTCACCAAAACTCAATACCATGTCGCGGGTTTTGGGTGTAAGCTCCCTGAGGGTAAGTATGCCCTGTAATAATTCTTCCAGCTGGTTAAAGTATATTTTCAACCTGGTGAATGCCGGGTTTTGGTTTTGGATGCTGAGGAGACTTTTTACCACATCAAAGTGGCGTTTTTCCAATTCGGCCAAAGGAGCGGTAAAGTCCGTACCATTGGCGGCGCCTTCGGCCATAGCTATCAGCATATTCGTTACGCCGCTCATGGCCGATAAAACTACAACAGGTTTATCCTTACTTTTAACCTCTTCCTTTAAAATATTTAATAAGGTTTGGATGCTTTGAACTGATCCTACGGAAGTACCGCCAAATTTTAAAATCTTCATGTCTGCTATTAAAAAAAAACGCCTTCCTCTTTTTTGGAGGAAGGCGTTCATTTGGTTTTTTATGTTTTTTACACCATACGACTATCTTCCTCCGGCCCTGCCGATGGTTGTTGTAGTTGTTGTTGTGGTGCAGTTACTCATCATTTTTTACGGTGGCAAATAAAACGGTTATTTTTTTAATAAACAAATAGAAACACAAATAATATTCGAAATGATTTTTGGGTTAATAATCGAAGCTTGTATGTGTCATCTGGTTAAATAAAACCATCATAAATTAATGCTGTGTATTTTAATTACTTTTGAGGTCGTTAAAATGCAGGGACTAATTACAAAATCAACCGGCAGCTGGTACCAGGTGCAAACCCCTGATGGGCGAAAAATAGATTGTCGCATCAAAGGGATCTTCCGGACCAAAGGCATAACCACCACCAACCCGCTGGCGGTAGGCGACGTGGTTGATTTTGATATGGAACCCGACCAGGAAACAGGGGTGATCATTAACCTGCATCAGCGTAAAAATTACATCATCCGTAAATCCATCAATTTGTCGAAACAGGGACAAATCATTGCGGCCAATCTCGATCAGGCGGTGCTGGTGGTCACGCTCGCTTCGCCGCGTACTTCATTGGGGTTTATTGATCGCTTTTTGGTAACTGCCGAAGCGTATGATATTCCTTCGGTATTGGTATTTAATAAGCTGGATCTTTTTAGCGAAGAAGGCCTGGAGGTTTTGGCTGATTATAAGGCAATCTATGAAAATATCGGGTATCCCTGTTACGAGGTTTCGGCGTTGGCAGGAACCAATATTAACCAGGTACAGGAATTGCTTGTCAACAAAGTAACCCTTTTTTCAGGCCATTCAGGCGTGGGGAAATCAAGTTTGATAAACGTTTTGTTGCCCGATCTCGACCTGCGCACCCACCAGGTTTCCGACTGGAGCGACAAAGGCATGCACACCACCACCTTTGCCGAAATGTTTCAATTGCCGGGAGGCGGATTTATTATTGACACACCAGGCATCCGCGAATTGGGTGTTATCGACATAGAAAAGCAGGAGTTAAGCCACTTTTTCCCCGAAATGCGCCAACGCATGCACGACTGCCGTTTCCATAATTGCCGCCACATAAACGAACCCGGCTGTGCTGTACTGGCCGCGCTTGAAGATGGTGAAATTGAATTATCACGATACGAAAGTTACCTGAGTATTTACAACGGGAACGACACGAGGGCCTAGCATAGATTAATGTGTAACTACGGCAACTGCCTGCATAGTACCGCTGCCTTCCACAATGGTGGGCACCTTATTTTTCCAGTAGACACCAACTCCTTTGCTTGTTGCACCAACAACGTACACATCGCTGCCGTTAACCGTAATGGCGCGGGCGCGGCAATCGCCGGAAGGGCTGCCATCAGTCATGGGGTTGGGAACATTGTTCTTCCAGTAGGTGGCTTCTACCATGCCGCCCGTATTGTTGGTATTTCCGGCAGAGTACACGTCGCCATTTGATATCCAGATACTATTCACTACCGATCCGTACGACAGATCAGGCAGCTGCGTTGCAACATCATTTTTCCAATACGTGGCCGTAATGCTATTGCCGCTTAAGCCACCGATATAAACATCGCCGCCGCTTATGGCAATAGCATTGGCCTGACCGTTTGATGAATCGTCGGTTAGGTTTTTTGGTACGCCGTTTTTCCAGTACACGGCTTCATCTACACCGTTGGCAGCGGTGGTAATGCCGGCAACATAAATGTCATTCCCGCTAATGGCTATGGCATTTGCAATTGCATCTGCCGATCCGTCGTTAAGTTTTGTAATTACACCGTTTTTCCAGTAAACTGGCACAAAATTTCCGTTCGATGCCAAAATTCCCCCGGCAACATATACATCGCTGCCGTTTATGGCGATACCATTGGCTTTGGTGATCCCGGCGCTGCCGGTAAGCATGGTCATCACGCCGTTTTTCCAATAAGCGGCGTCGTAATTGTTATTGATAGTGCCGGCTAAATAAACATCGTTGCCACTTACAGCAATAGCATTCACCTCCGAAAATGACGAACCATCGGTCAATTTGGTAACCACGCCGTTTTTCCAATACGCTGCCACAAAAAGGCTGCCACCCGCGTTTACCGATCCTGCCAGGTAAACATCGATAACAGGGACGGTTTTGCGCTCTTTTTTACAGGCGGTGAATACCGCTATCAAAACCAGGCACCAGGTGATATACTTTTTAACCGGCATCAATATTTTATAAAAAAGGTTTTACACTATTGGTTTTCAATCGCAGATGGAACGGGTTGTGTAATTTACAAATATGTGAGTACAAATAAAATATAATTTACTCAGGCGCTTGCGTTGGGTTCGCATCAAAAGAAATATCTTTTTATCACTTAGTGCTTAAAAAATCCCTGAAATAACTGCACTCATTTACTGCCAGCTTGTAAAATTGCGTTTTGGAGTAGGTGCTGCGCAGGGATTTGAAATAGGGGTTTTGTCGTACTTCCCTGTCGTAACTTTTAGTGGCCGGGGTAGATTCGTCCTGGTTATATCTCCGGCCGGCCAAGTAATTAATATAGTCCGCGGGAATGGGGATATGTTTCTCGTCGCATTTGGCGGCCATAAAAGTGCATTTGGCTTTAAATTCCATATCATTAGTTAAGGCGCGCGCTTTTAAAAAATACTTTTTCGCCGTTATTTCGCCCAGGTAATCGCCGTTGTATGGCAGATGTTTTGCTTCGGGACCGATATCGGCGTTACTCCAGCTATAGGCCGTGTAATACCAGGCACTGCCGTACCACGATGTATTGTACATGCCGGTTGCCATTTTATAATAATACACAGCGGCATTTTTGGGGTCGGTTTTTATTTGCTTCTGCAGTTTGGCCATAGCGATGGCAAATATTAATTTATTAGATTTTGCAGCCTGGTAGGCCCATGGATAATCGCCAAGTTGTTCCTTGAATGGATTGGCATATCGGGGCGTGTCAAAAAAAGCGGAAGCCACGCTATGTTCGAGTTTGGCGGAGCCGACGTGTTGGAAGGCTTTAACTGCTTCGTTATACTTATGTTCGCGCAGACAGGCTGTGCCTAAAAGATCATAAATGGCCGGGATGGCAGTCTTTTCAATACTTTTCTTGGTTTCATCTAAATAATAGCCTCTTACTGCGGAGTTTTCCATGGTAATTACGGTGGTAACTCTTGGTTGGTTAATTGTTGCCATCAGCAGTTTTAAAAAGGGTGTTTTTCGGGTTGAATAATTCCATTCCAGTATTTTTTTTAAATCCGCCGAATGCATGGCCGTTTGCCAAAACGAAGGCATATCAAATCCCAGGGCCGGATCATGTGCCCATCTGTCGGTGGTTAAAATAGTTCTGTCGCCATGTAATATGCACAATGCTGCCATTGCTGAGTCCCGTTGCCGGGCGTACAAAGGGGCCAGTACTTTTTCGTAAAAATCGCGCGCCGAGGCTGAATAATATTTCAAGTCATAATCGCTCCGGTATGTTGAACGGTTGATTTTAAGAGATCGCTCTTGTATTACTTTTTTTTCGAGCCATAACAATAACGGTAATAATTCATTTTCGGCAGTTGAATCGATTTTTGTGATGCCTTGCGAAAATAACAGCAATTTTATCAGCTGTTTTTCATCATACAATTTAGGCCTTAAACCCGTATCATCTATTCGATTTAAGGTATTCAATCCAGCCTTTGTATCTCCGGTAACCCATGACAGGTAAGCCGAACCAAGATAACCCAAAGCTGGCTCCGGGTATTTATGATCATCTGCCAGCTGCTCGCAAAATGCTTTTAGTTTAGGAATGTAACGAGTATAGTGGGTTTTTACGCTGTCGTATTTATCGTGGCCGTCAAACCCTATCGAGTCAAAATAATTGCGACCGTTAAACCTGGGCGTTAGGTAATGTTCCTCCACCTTGTTGATTTCCCTTGCCAGCAATACACTCAATAAGTCGGATCTGCGGTCGGCCGCATAGACTTTTTTCAATGAAGTTAAACCAATGCCGGGCGTGCGGAAACCTTTTATAGCATACATAACAGCTTTTTCGCTGCCGTTTTTCGCCAGTTTAATAACCTTGAGTATTGAAACTTTAGTGTTAAAAAAGTCAACGTAAGTTCTTGCGCGTCTTTCTGGGCACAGGGCAAACACTCGCGAATACAAATAGGCGGCCTGCTCGCTGTGCCCCATTTGCTGTTCTTCTCCCGCTTTCAGGTTCAGCGCCCAATACTTAACATGGCTGCGGGAAGCCACGTTCCTAATATGTTTATCATACAGATCCGCTGCCTCCCTGTAGTACCTGCTATAATGCAGCAATCGCTGTGCCTGGTAAAAGCAGCGAAGTTTTAAAAAACGGTCCTGCTGTTTCGCCGCCATTTCCAGGTATTTTAAAGCGAAAGTGTGCTGAGCGCTTTTGGTATTTTGATTGGTTTCCCAACGGTAATCCGAACCCCAACTTATGAGTGGTTCGGTTTTTTTGGATAAGGCCATATAAGCCATGGCGTTTTTGCGTTTGACCAGTTTTTTTATAAAAGAATTATTTTTTAGGCTGTCAGGGATTTTTCCGTTATGGTCAGTGAAGTTTCGCAAATAAAGGGAATCGGTTTTTCTGTCGGTTTCATATAAAATCCGGCTCACATCCTTATAACTAACACCCCGGCCCATGTAGGTCATCCATTCTTTTACATTAATGTCGGCTTCTGCAGATCGGCTGTCACTCTCAACGTCCACCAGGTAGCCGTTCATGAAGGTGTAGCCGCTAAAATAAAAAGGCTGGTAACCATCTGTTTTTTGCAGGTTGTTGTGAAAAAAGGTTACGTAATAGTCGTAAGGGTCGGGTTCTGGTCCGCAAGCCAGATCAATGGCAACCCCGGCAAAAAACACCCCGAAAAAGCTAACGCAATAAATCATCAACCTTTTCAAGGTCGGCATACTTGTATTGGCTGATGACGTTTTCATCGAGATGGAAATATATTACGTTGATTTTATCTGACTTTATTAACCCTGATAAATAACCTGCGGCAGCCTCCAGATCAGGCACAGTGCTGTCCTCCCAACGCACTTCATCGGCTTTCAGTAATCCAAATTCGGGAAGATCTGTGGCTGCTTTGTAAATGTTATTTCCTATAAATATAAACTGATTTTTATTAATTAAATCAACAAATTTTATTCTTTTTGAAATGCCTGCGTACGCCTTATTTCGGAATGCTACGGCCCAATTGAACAGCGGTAATCCCACATCAAGTGGCATGGGATAAACGGCGACATTATGATCCAGGTATTTCTTTAACTCGCTGATTTCCAGTATTGAATTTTGCTTGCCATACTTTCGGAGGTTACCCATATTGTAACACATCAGCATGGCTCTGTTAACAGGCGGGATACCGCTGCTTTTTTGGTTTTTTAACTGGTGCAATCGTAATGTGGCTGATAAGGTTTTGCCTTTAAGCCCGGGGTTTGATTTTAGCTGGTTAAGTAAATAAAAGTAGTTGTCGCGGGTGGTGGCCGTCCAGTCACAATCAATCTGTAATTCATCGTAAGATACCTTTCCGGCCTGCTGCACTTTGCCATTTACAAAGGCAGCAATATGCTTTGCCAGTACATCCAAGTGCGGATGAGAAAGCGGCTTTAGAACATTATTTACAATAAATACTACCGGTACAATAGCCACTGTATCGGGAAGTTTATTTTGAAACGTTATGGGCGAAATGGGGACTGGATCGGCACTGTTTTCGTCCGTATCTACATCCATTATCCGCACATAAAGCTTATTTACCTGGAAATGTTTTAACCAGGCCGATTCGGTTTCATTGTTTTTATAAACCGTTTTCCAATAGTAAAACGAAGGTGTTACTATTTTAGGGTGATGACAGGAAAGAATCAAAAAGCAAGAGCCAAGAATCAAAAAGCATTTGGCAGCAGAAATTAATTTCATTTTACAATTGATTCTTCACTACTGGTTCCTGGCTCTTGGTTCTATCCCAACGCACTCTTAAAATCATGCATCAGATCATCCAAATCCTCAATACCTATTGATAGCCTGATCATGGATTCTGATATGCCCATTTCTTTCCGTTTTGCGCGGCCCAGCTCATTAAAAATGGTGTGTGCTACGGGTATGGCGAGCGTGCGGGTATCGCCCAGGTTGCTTGATTTTACAACGAGTTTCAGCTTGTTTAAAAATGCAAAACAGTCAACGCTATCATCAAGCTCAATAGCCATTAGTCCACCATATTTTAAAAACAGGCGACTAGCCAAGTCATGCTGGGGATGCGATTGCAGTCCGGGGTAAAAAACTTTGCTGATCAATGGGTGACTTTCAAAAAATGTTGCAAGCGCCATAGCATTATTGCAGGCGCGTTCCATGCGCAGGGCAAGGGTTTCGGCGCCGATAGAAATATAATGGGCCGCCTCTGGCGACATGGTGCCGCCGGCATCCCTTAGTCCTTTTTTCCTGATCTGGGTTACACCAAAAACTTCGGGCTTAACCTGAGTTTTAAAGCCTTCGAAAATATTGGGGAAATTGGCCCAGTCGAACAAACCGGTATCTGTAACACTGCCGCCAAGCGCATTGCCGTGGCCGCCAACATATTTGGTTAGCGAGTTCATCACCAGGCTTGCTTTTACATTTTTAGGGTTAAACAAGTAGGGCGAGGTCATGGTATTATCCACCATGTAAATAATACCGTTTTCGGTGCACAGGTTACCTATGTTTTCCAGGTCAGCTATTTGTGTAGCCGGGTTAGCTATGGTTTCTACAAAAACCATCCGGGTGTTTTCTTTTAAACCGTTCCGTACATTATCAACCGAGGTGGCGTCGACAAAAGTAATATCGAGCCCCAGTTCAATAAACGACTGGAACACGCTACGCGTATTACCAAACAGGTATGAGCTGGCTACAATATGATCACCTTTTTTTATCAGTGCCAAAATGGTTGAGGTGATGCCTGCCATGCCGGTAGCAAAAGAAACTGTGGCCATACCATTTTCCATGGCGGTAACTTTATTTTCGAGCGCGGTTGCAGTGGGATTGCCCTGGCGCGAATAAGCGTAGCCTTTTTTTTTGTTCTGGAATATATCAACCAGGTCCTGCACATCATCGTAGCCAAAGGTTACCGATGTGTGGATAGGTTTGTGCAAAGCGCCATGTTCGGGTTTTGCCAGGCGGTCGGCGTGTAATAGTGTAGTCGTAAAGCCTCTTTTAGCAGTCATGCCGCGAATTTATTTAAATAAACACTAATTTCAACAAATGGGATCGAATTTTCGCGAATAGAGTATACAATACGAATTTTTACGAATGAGGTGGAATGGACACGAAGTTAAACGAGACACTCGTTTCATAAATGACTTCGACATGAAAGTGTGTTAATTTTTTCGGAAATTCGGAAATATTCGGCTTATTCGCCCCAAATAATTCGTGTCCATTCGATTCAATTCGTGGAATTCGTGTCAAATTAAAATTATGAGAGCAGTTATACAACGGGTTTCGCAGGCAAGCTGCACGGTTGAAGGTAAAGTAACCGGGGCAATTGACATAGGCTTTTTGGTATTACTTGGTGTGCAGGAAACAGACACCGATGACGACCTGCAATGGCTGGCGCAAAAGATAGTGAACCTGCGGGTTTTTGGCGATGAGAATGGGCTAATGAATAAGGCGCTTGCAGATGTTAATGGTAATATTTTGCTGATCTCGCAGTTTACGCTGTTTGCCCAAACAAAAAAAGGTAACAGGCCATCGTTCATTAAAGCTGCGAGGCCGGATAAGGCTATTCCGATGTATGAGCAAATGATAAAAGTTTTTGACGAGCTAACAGGCAGGAAAACAGAGACGGGCATCTTCGGGGCTGATATGAAAATAAGTTTAATAAACGACGGGCCCGTAACGGTAATTATGGACACGCAAGATAAAGACAATCACTAAAATTTATTTAATACAGATTATGGAAATCAGCGAAGCGCAGGATCTCGTAGATAACTGGATAAAAACAACCGGTATCAGGTATTTTAATGAACTCACGAACACCGCCATATTAATGGAAGAAGTAGGGGAGGTTGCCCGAATTATGGCCCGGCAATACGGGGAGCAGTCGTTCAAAAAATCGGATACCGAAGTTAACCTGGCCGACGAAATGGCTGATGTGCTTTTTGTGCTGATCTGTCTTGCAAACCAAACCGGCATCAACCTTACTGATGCCCTCGCCAAAAATCTGGAGAAAAAGAATATTCGCGATGCCGAACGGCACAAGAATAACGAAAAACTCAAATAAGTTTTAATTATTCACGATCGGTTTTGGCCGACATATTCTCTGTGTCCTTGGTCTTTATCACTCCCCGAAGCATTTGTCGATGATGTTTGCCCCGCCAACACAACTTGATCGATTCGCTGATTAAATCAACGCTATAAATAAATGCAATAAAGTTGCATTTATTGCAATATTAATATTTCTCATCCGTTATAGAGGAACCTTAAACAAGACTTCCTTATTATGAGAAAAATATTAATGGCCCTTCTTATAGGGCTCTCGTTTACCGCCTGTGGCGGCGGCGCAGACAATAAAGAAAGAGTTGTAAATGCGATCATGCTGGCTCCTCCCAAACCCGCCGACGTGGCGGAAGCTAACGTCCGGGACAATGAACAAAGTTCCACCCGCCCGGAACTTGACACTTCAAAAAAGTTGATCAAGATCGGCGAGATCAATTTTGAAACGTTGAACATAGCAAACACCCGTAAAAAGATATTGCATTCATTGGCGAGTTTGGGTGGTTACGTGGCGGGTGAAAATGAAAGTAATCATCGGGGTGACAATCAAAATACACTCGCTTTAACGTTGCGAATTCCCTCAAAAAGCTTCGACCTGCTGCTGGACTCCATATCATCGGATGCGGAAAAAATTGATTCGAAAGACATTACTATCAAAGACGTTACTGCGCAATATATCGATATTAAGACAGCACTATACAATAAAAGATTGCTGGAAGGCACTTACCAGAATTTGTTAAAAAAAGCAGATAAAATAAGTGATGTTTTACAGATTGAAAATAAGCTGACCGAAATCCGCACTGCAATTGATTCCACCCAGGGGCAATTAAACTACCTTAACCGGCAGATAAGCTACAGCACTTTGACCGTTAACTTTTACACGCGAAAACTTCCGCAGGACACCGGTTATGGGATGGGTTATAAATTGCTTTCGGCCATTTCAGATGGTTGGTTACTGCTGCAAGGTATGTTTTTTTGGCTGATAGGAATATGGCCGGTTATCGTTGGCTTTATGTTGTTAATTGTCCTGTTAAAAAGATGGTTTAAAAGAAGAAGGCTCAGGAAAAATCGAAATTAAACGATCATTTTCACCAGCTTATGTTCATCCAAAACAGGTATAGCCGTGGTTATATCTATTTGCAGGCAAAATTCAATATCTTTTTCGATGCCTAATTTTTTAAGGCGTTCGCTGTGCGATGTTTTTTTAAGATAATCGTTGATGTCGTTTTTGCCGGCCTGGTAAAGGTCGTATGCGGCAATGGCGGGGTCGTCCAGTTTGAAACCGTGGTCCTTTAGCTGGTCAACTACTGCGCCGGCAAAAAGCGTGTCTTCCAGGTTGAAATTGTTCTTCCATCCGGCGCAAACCAGCAGGATGCTTTCGTTTTGGGTTTTAAGCCAGTCGCATAACGCGGTAAGGTTTAAAAACGAACCGATGACGATTGTTTTTGCGTTCCGCGATAGGTGCAGTGCCTGGGTTCCGTTGGTTGTGGTTAGGACAACAGTTTTGCCATTGACTTTTTCTGCGGTGTACGAGAAGGGTGAATTACCAAAGTCGAAGCCACTAACTACCTCGCCGTTGCGTTCGGCGGCCAAAAGGTATTTTATGTCTTTTTGCCGGTAAGCCTCGCATTCTTCCACTTCGGATACGGGTATAATGGCTTCCGCGCCATTTTCTATGCCGTAACAGATGGATGATGTTGCCCTGAAGATGTCGATGATCACCACTATATGATCTTCGACGTTATAAAGCGGGATTAACAGTGGCGTAAGGCAAACACTTAGTTCGTTCATTAGTTCATTGGTTCATTAGTTTATTGGTTCACTTCGAGATTAGCCCGCGTGAAATACCAGTGAACTAATGAACGAGTAAACCAATGAACTACTTATTAAATGGTGGTTTTACAACCTTTGCTTTTATTTTGTTATCCCTGATGCTGATAAATATTTCGGTGCCTTCTTTGGAAAATTCGGTTTTTACATAACCCATACCAATAGCTTTTTGCAACGATGGCGATTGTGTGCCCGAGGTAACTTTACCAATGTTGTTTCCGTCGGCATCTACAATTGGGTAATCATGCCGGGCTATACCACGGTCAATCATTTCAAAACCTACCAGTTTGCGTTTTACGCCTTCCTGCTTCTGCGCCTGCAGTGCTGCCGAATTGGTGAATTCTTTATTGAATTTAGTTACCCAACCTAAACCGGCTTCCAACGGCGAGGTAGTATCGTCAATATCATTACCATACAGGCAGAAACCCATTTCCAGGCGTAAAGTATCGCGTGCGCCCAGGCCGATTGGCTTTATACCAAAAGGCTCGCCCGCTTTAAATATAGCATCCCAGATGTGTTCGGCATTCCCGTTTTCAAAATAGATTTCGAAACCACCCGCTCCTGTATAACCCGTTGCAGATACCAATACGTTGTCCACCCCCGCAAATTTTCCTTTTTTGAAAGTATAATATTCCATCGATGCCAGGTCGATATCAGTAAGGCTCTGTAAAGCTTCGGCAGCTTTGGGTCCCTGTATCGCCAGTAGCGAGGTGCGGTCCGATATATCCTTCATATCAACCCCATTGGTGTTAAAGCTCGAGATCCAGTCCCAGTCCTTTTGGATATTGGAGGCGTTTACTACCAGCATGTAGGTTTTTTCGTCTATCCGGTAAACCAGCAGGTCGTCAACTATACCACCATCTTTATTGGGCAGGCAGGAGTATTGAACTTTTCCGTCGTACAATTTTGCGGCATCGTTACTGGTGACGCGCTGTATCAGGTCGAGTGCGTTTTCGCCTTTTAAAATAAACTCGCCCATGTGGCTCACATCAAACACGCCAACGCCATTGCGAACGGTTTCGTGTTCAACGTTTATGCCAGCGTATTGCACGGGCATATTATAACCTGCAAAGGGCACCATTTTGGCTCCTGCTTTTATATGAACGTCGGTTAAAGCGGTATTTTTCATAGGGGGCAAAAATAACTAAGATTTACAGGATTCGCAGATTTAAGAATTTTTTTATTTGTCTGAACCGTGATTTGTGGGATTTCGGGATTGCCATGATTTTTTATTTGTTTGAACCATGATTAGTAGGATTTTGGGATTGCCATGATTTTTGCCTCTCCTGGTTTATAAATCCGTTAATCCTTAAATCACACGAATCATGGTTCAAACCAGCGATTTATAAAGCTCCACCAGGTTTTTGGTGACTTTGTTTACGTCATATTGCTCTTCAATCAGCCGGCGGGCGTTTAAGCCTATTTGGCGGCAATATTCTTCGTCAGTTATGCAACGATGGATGGCATCATAAAATTCTTCCTGGTCATTAGCAATCAGGATGTTTACGCCATCTGTAAAGTTAATGCCTTCGGCGCCAAGGCTGGTTGATATAATGCATTTCTGCATGGCCATGCCCTCAACAATTTTTACCCGCATGCCACCGCCCGATAACAGGGGCACTATCATGATGGATTTACTATTTATAAATTCCAGCGCATCATCAACCTCACCCTGGATAAATATTTTGCCCATTACATCGTAATCATCAAAACGTTCGGGGATATCATTACCGGCTACATAAAAACGCACACGCAGGTCGCCTTCAGTCAGGTCTTTATTAAAATTCTCCAAAAACCATTCAATCCCTTCGCGGTTGGGGAGCCAGTCCAGCGATCCTAAAAAAAACAGGCTGGGGAATTCGGTTTTATCGAAATCAGGCTTGTAGTGGTCCATGTTAATGCCCACCGGAATAATGTCTATTGGTATTTTGGTGCCGTACTCCAGCAGGGTGCTTTTGTCCTGTTCGGTAAAAACGGCAATGGCATCAAAGTTGTTTAATTGCTGCAGCTCATAGTTTTTTATGCGCTTGGCGTGCATTTTAAGATACGACTTTTTAAACGGGTCTGTCTTTTGCTGCGACAAGCGTTCCCATATCTGGTTTTCGATATTATGCGAGCGATAGATCAGTTTGGCTTTAGAGTTTTTGCGGATAGCATTCAGGTACAACGAAACCAGCAAGCCCTCAAACTGAATAATATCGTAGTCCGATGCCCTTAAAGTGCGCACCAATTGCCTTTCAAACTCGGCATCGTAATACTTATCGATATTAAAAGAGGTTTTGCTCAGCAGGTTAGCAGCAACTTCAAATACCGACACGTTGATGTTGATATGATAAGCCCGGTAATTTATTTTCGAGATGAGTTCTTTATCCTCATCGCTAAACTCGTGCTGGTGGTGCCGGCTTTTTGCGTTTAACGCCACTAAAGATACCTCGTGCCCCAGGTTTACAAGGCCCCTGATGGTATTGCAAACTACTATGGAGTAGCCGCCATTTTGGGGGAATGGTACACGATGGGTTAAAAATAGTATCTTCAATGAGTTGGCTTTTCAACAAAAATAATAATTTGACCGAACTGACCAACTCCAAATGCCCGAATGCGGAAATTTTAACACAAAGAAGATAAAAGACACTAAACACGAATGAATTAAACACGAATTTTCACGAATAAGATCGAATGGACACGAATTATGGTTTTATATCTTTCAAGCCTATCCTTCATGAAAACCTGAGCTATTAAATTCGAACTTATTCGTGAAACTTCGCGTCTCCTAAATTAGAAGAGCTCGAGCTGGGGATCGGTCACCTTGAAAGTGCGACGATGATACGGGGTATAGCCGATTTTTAAAACTGTTTCACGATGTTTAACGGTTGGGTACCCTTTGTTTTTGTGCCAGTCGTACTCGGGATGTTCGGCGGCTATTTTTTGCATATAATCATCGCGGTAGGTTTTAGCCAAAATTGATGCCGCTGCGATGCTCAAATACTTGCCATCGCCTTCAACAATACATTGATGAGGCATGCTGCGGTATTTGTTAAATCGGTTCCCATCAATGATGAGGAAACCCGGTGCCGTTTTCAATTGGTCGATCGCACGGTGCATTGCCAGGAATGAGGCGTTCAGGATGTTAATGGCGTCGATCTCCAAATTATCAACAGAAGCCACGGCGAATGCCACAGCATGTTGCTCAATCACAGGGCGTAACTCGTACCGCATCGCTTCAGAAAGTTGTTTGGAATCGTTCAGCAACTCATGCTCAAAGTCGTCTGGCAAGATCACAGCAGCAGCAACCACCGGCCCCGCAAGGCATCCCCGACCGGCCTCGTCACAACCGGCTTCTAGAAATTCAAATTGATATCTGGATAGTAACATTGTTTTTTGTTGGAAGGTTGAAAAGTTGGAAAGTTGTAAGGTTGCTTTTTGCCCGGCTCAGGGTTTGAAAAACTTCATTAACCTTGATTTGGTATCAGTTGAACCTTCAACTTTCAATCTTCAATTCCATTCTATAACTTTTTAAGTTTTTTATCGGATTCAAACTTCTTCAAATAGTCAATAAATTTTTTTGTTTTACCAGAGAACTCGATGCTTTTTATATAAAGATCACTAAATACAGAATCATTGATTTTACCGGCTTTATTTAAAATGATAAGTTTATTTCTAAACTCACCAGAGGATCCTTTAGCATAATTTAAAAACCGAATAAAATCAGGATTATTGTTGTATTCAAAACCCTCTGCAACATTATCCGACATAGAGCAAGCAGCTCGCCTGATCTGATCTTTCATCCCCCAATCGGATTTCAACGGCTCATTGTCACATAACAAATACACTTCCACAGCAATAGCATTTGATATTTTCCATATTTCCAGGTCTTCAAATCGGTCAACCTTGCTCATGTGTCATAAAGAATAGGAGGGATTTATAATATATTCTCGTTTATCTAATCAACTTTTGTGGTTAACGATCTCCAACCTTCCAACCTTCCAACCTTCCAACCTTCCAACCTTCCAACCTTCCAACCTTCCAACCTTCCAAC
>Ga0068855_100000099_pt1 | contig 105784 bp, 145 predicted proteins | sample KBSCornC52_FD_66592 | JGI IMG/M metagenome (GOLD analysis project Ga0068855, IMG submission 66592) | Corn rhizosphere microbial communities from Kellogg Biological Station, Michigan, USA - KBS Corn C5-2 | ecosystem: Host-associated > Plants > Roots > Rhizosphere > Soil ...
GAACATTACTGGGGCGTTATTTCGCCGGATGAGGCGATACCAGGAAGTTAGTCGGGAGGTGTGCCGATACTCCGACGTCACAACATTACTTGCTCGAGGACTGTTTACAGCGTCGATCTCCTCGCACGGAAAAATGCTATAAGTAGTCCGCGAAACACACGGCAACCCTCGCGTATCCCTAGGATCTCAAAATGGATACCACTAGCGGGACGGCTACCGCAAAACAGTAGCCGTCCCGCGCCTTTCGTCGAAATAAGGTGTGTTTGCTAAGGGTTTACAGGTTGTAATACAGAGCCTGTATCTTGACAGTTGGTCGGAGTCCTTCCTGCTATCCGAGGCCGCCGAGCGCGCCAACTCGCAGTACTTTTTGTTAAGTGGACCGTTAGGTAGGTATAGCTCCGGGTGCAATCCCTGGCACACGCTTGTTCACTGTCTTACTTAAGCGTAGCGCTGAAACATACCCACGCGACCGAACATATTCATGCGCAAATTTTGCAATGTTGCAAGTCCTTTACACTTCACCCATGTCGTAAAGCTCGTGTTTCAAACACTGAAAACAGCCATAATTACCGTGTTTTTTGCAACAGTAACAATTTTTGCTATTTGTTTGTCGTTGTTACTTACGGCGTACTGGTACGCACGCGATCCGCGCTGGCCGAAGGCTTTACTACGCAAAATCGTCGGATAGTCTATATAATCGGTAGCATGAATACCAATACCGAGCGCGTTGGCGCTGAATCTGTTGCGAAGTTTTTAGGCGTTACAAAAACGACCGTATATTCCCTTGCTAAAGGGGTGCGCGGTTGGAAGCGCATAGAACCACTACCATACCACGTGCGTGCTAGTAATCCTGTGCGTGACCGACTGGAGTTTGATCTGAATGAAATCTCAGCGTGGCAAGCACGTGTCGGGTTCCGTGTCAGCGAGCACCGGAACAGACACACTCCTCGCGTCCAACTCCAAGAAGCTACCGCCTAAGTTAAAGGCACTGCTGCCGCAACTGGCCGCTTTATCCCCCGCCGAGCGCGCACTAGGCATTAGCGTACTACGCAGCCTCGGCGCCGTTCACCCCCTGCACCAACTATTGTCTGACTCCGTACGGGCGGTTGTGGGCAACGGGGTGTTCTGTACACCCGGCAGCAGTTACGAGAAGCAAGTGGAAGTGGTGCTCGAAAAGGCCCGCGACATTGGCATAGGTGACGGCGACCACACACGCGACGCGGCGCTAATGAACGTGATGGTGCGCGCGGCCCGAGCGCGACTGGAGCGCGATCGCATTAGTGTGTGCGCAACCTACATTGTGGAAACACTATTTGAGGACAGTTGGAAGGAGTTGGCCGACATGTTGTACCCCGGCTATGGCTTCCAGCTTATCGGGGACGTGCTATGCAAGCGAGTTTTGACTGGGAAAGAATCCTCCGAGAACTCAACATCGAGTACGTCACGCGTGGGAAGAACGTCGGCAAGGGCGAAATCAACATCAAGTGCCCCTGGTGCGGCCCAAACGACCCCTCCCACCACCTTGGAATCAACTCCGAAAAGGGCGCCTGGCGCTGCTGGCGAAACAAAACCCACCACAGTGGGTACAGTACGTCGTATCTCCTTACGAAGTTAGTTGGAAGGCAGAAGGCACTTGGAATACTCCGCAAATACGGTCTCGCAAATGTCCGAGGAACTCAGCGTGCTAATCCGCCAAGCGATCGAGGCGGCGCTGAACGACCCACAGACTTTCGCTTCCCGCCCGGTGTATTCCCGTATGACCCCGGCTTTGACCGAGCGACTGCGAGTTACCTCGTGTCTCGTGGATTCCGCAATGACGATGTCACGGCCGTTTGCAGCACTTTCCAACTCCACGTCGGACGGTACGGCGACTATGCGTCTCGTCTTATCATTCCATATATCGTCGGTGGTGTCGTTGCGCACTTCACCGCCCGAGCCATCGCCCCAAGCCGCCTGCGATTCAAAGCAAGCCCCTCAGACCTAGCTACTTATGATCCCACGCAACTGGTATTCAACAGCGATGCGCTGTCGAATCCGGCTGGCGTTATACTGGTGGAAGGTCCGCTGGATGCTATCAAAGCAACTGTCTACGGTCCTTTACCGGCTGTCGCTTTATCTACTAACACGGCCAGCCCTGCGCAAATCCTACTCCTTAAACGAGCGCGCCGCGTTATTATCCTTACCGACAACGACAATGTTAAGACACATTCTGTCGGGGACATTTCCGCACAAGCGCTGACCTTGTTCGCGCAGCTAATGCGGGCCGGCGTGCCCGTCATGTTGCAACCGATGATGCGTGGATACAAGGACTTAGCTGAGATTCCGTGGAATTTGTACCCGGATTTGGTGAATTTAGATACATTGCTTGCACAACGGTGAAAATAGTCTATATAATCGCCGCCCGTTTAACGTAAGCTAATTTCTAACCGGAGTTCCTCAAATGGGCAAATGGTGTGCCGGCATACTCGTTCTAGTCGCTGCGCTGTGTGCAGAGATGTGGTGGGAGAGGCGTAAACACAAGCTGCACACCGAAGTGCACTGGCGGCCGTTCGATCCGGGGTTCTACACCTATATTGGCGGCAACAGCAAGCGCCGCTACTTCCGGTTTCTGTGGTGGGAGGTGATCCTGCCATGAACGACTTTGAAAAGAACCGGCCGCAGCCGGGCGAGCATGTTACCTACGAAACCGCACGCATTGCGCTAACCGACCGAGGGCACGTGGTGCGTACGGAGGGTGATATTTGCTATTGCCGCCTTCCACAAAGCACCAACGAAACGTCCTTTATTTGGAGACATCCGGACGGGTTGAACACACTACACGATTGGCCATCTAAACACATTGCTTAACACTCCGGGGGGAGTATCGCCTATGCAAGTCGCAATGGACGTGTTGCAGGGTTATTTGACGCGACTTTACCAAAAGGACGCGTGGCGCATGCGCTCGTGGACGAGCGAAGACTACGTGCAGGAGGGCTTACTGCAGTACCTCATCATCGAGAAACACTACCGCGACAAAGCGGTGAAACCGACCGAATCCAAAGCCGAGGCCGCGCGCCGAGCGATCGGGGAATTGCTTGCGACCGGACACCACTACACGCTCGAGGAACTGATCACCGCCAGTGGTGCTACGTCCGTGTCGACACGTACCGCACTGTCAGACCTCAAAAATTCGAAGTACTGCGCGCCCTACCACAAGCCGCTGCCTATCGTCAAAAACAACGACGGCACGTACTGTTTCTCGACGAAACGCGAGCCACAATTGATTACCGAAGCGAAGCACTTGATGGCGTTGTTTCAAACACATTGGTATCGCTACGTGCACGACAAAGCTGCCCGAGAATTACCTAATAATACGCTTTCCATCGAAAGCCAACACGGGGACGGCGAGCAGTATTCGCCTACAATCGAGGCATTAGAAGCTGCCGCTACGATGGCCGACATCGAAACGACCTCCCTCCTCGACGGGTTGAATGAGGATGCGCAGGCACTCGTGGCGCTGTTTATGAGCCCTAACGAGATGCTCTCGGATATAATGAAAGGTATATCTTTTACGATTAAGCAAGCCGCTGCCATTGCGCAGGAATTGCAGAAAACGTATCCGCGCATAACAACGGAACGGGTTTTGATGGCAGCCCGTGTTTTAGCTGCCCGATTAAAGCCCGCCGTGTTTAAGCGCGGAGACACAGTAGACACTACAAAGGAACACATTATGACCACACCGATCCAGAAGCTGGCGACAGCGACGGGTCTCATTCACCAATCCAATGAACCGCGTGAGGCGTACCTCATTCGCCTCATGGAAGGCGTCAGCGCGTTGTCGGAAGCCGCCTGGGAGGGGTTGGCGGAGGACGCGAAGAAGGCATACAACGACATGGCACAAGCACACAATGACAAAAAACCACTGGTTGGCTCCGCAGACGGCAGCGAGGAAACGCCGGCAGCGGTTGCAAGTGCTCGCACAATGCCTCGAAAGACTGCAGCGCGCACTAACGTTGACAAAGCAGCGAAGCGACAAAGCCCCACGAGTCGGGCGCGGGAAATCATCGTCCTCAACACAAACTTGACGGCGGCGCAGGTATTCGAGCAGCTGAAGTCCGAAGGCTTCGATGGTGCCTCTGTAGCTACGCTGCAGTCGATGCGCTCGGAAGCGAAAGCGATGATTGCGATTCTCACAGCACACGGCTTGTACGCGGCCAAAGAGACTGCAGCATCCCCGGCCGTTGCGGACACACCGGTGGCAGACGATGCCGGCGGCACGACGGTAGCTTCGCCTACTCCACCAGCCCCGGCGGCGCCTGCGACGAAGCGCACGGCCGCGAAGAAAAAGGCGGCGCCGGTCGCTACGCCTGCCGTGAAGGAAGAGACCGAAACCGCAGCCTGAGGAAGTACATGTCATCTACTGAGACTGCTGTCGAGGATAAAGCGGATGCCTCGACAGCACTGAAGACAGCGACGCAAGTCGCTGGGATTCCGCGACCGGTGGTAGTGGTGTTTTCGGGTGGACAAGATTCCACGACGTGTTTGTTTCACACAATCAACGCCACAGATCCCGAAACTGAAATCTACTGCATCACGATTGACTATGGGCAGACGCATTTCCGCGAGCTGAACGCGGCGGCACAAGTCGTCGACCAAGCGCGCAAGTTCTACCCAAACCGCGTAATACAACACGAGGTTGTCGCGCTGAAACACGTACTGCGCGGTACGAGCCCCCTGGTACAGGGCGGCGACAAGTTGGAGCAGTACGAGAATTGGCAGTCGCTGCCTGGCGGTATCGAGAAGACGTTTGTGCCGCTGCGCAACCAGCTCTTCCTCACTATTGCGGCAAATCGAGCAGTGTTGCTGAAATCACAACTTATCGTCACCGGTGTCTCGCAGGAAGACTACGGCGGCTATCCGGATTGTCGCGAAAAGTTTCTCGAAGCACTGGAAGTAGCCATCAACGAATCGTTGGCCGGAATGCACGAGATCGTTATCTCAGCACCGCTCATGCACCGCTCGAAAGCGGATACCGTACGGCTGGCACAACAGCTGCACGGGTGTATGGAGGCGTTATCGTACTCGCACACAGCATACGACGGCGTATACCCGCCGATTGGTAAAGACCACGCGACATTGTTGCGGGCAAAGGGCTTTGCGGAAGCGGGGGTAGCGGATCCACTCGTCGTACGCGCGTGGCGCAACGGGCACATGCCGTTGCCTGATACCGCCAACTATGACAGTTTGCGGCCTGTAGTGGATAAGGGCATAGTGGGCAACGAAGCAACCTAACAATACGGTCGTACGCGATGTTTAAGGGCTGTAGACACTCCCTACAGCCCCACTTTTCTATGAGACCGATTCCCACCATTTTCCTTCGTCAGTTTGAAGACGGCATCGTGCTGAATATCTGGCGCGAGTCGTGTCGATGGGTGCGGGAGGGGGAGGGGATTGCGGTTCGCAAGTGGGACGGGGAATGCTGTTTGGTACAAGACGGGCATTACTACAAACGACACGTGGTACACCTCAATGAACAGGCGCCGCCTGAATTCGTGGCTGTTGACACTACCTACCTACAAGATACCGTTGGATGGCTTCCAGTTACAGCTTCACCAAACGACAAGTGGTACTGTGAAGCTATCCGAAACGGGCTACCCGAGAACGGCACATACGAGCTTGTGGGTCCATGTATTAACGGCAACAAAGACGGATTTGACAAACACCAACTAATTCGTCATACCGGCGGCACGGACTTGGAAGCGCCCCGCACCTTCGACGGGTTGCTCACGTTCTTTTCCTACGTGCATATCGAGGGTATAGTCTGGCATCGGGGAAACGGCGACATGGCGAAAATAAAGCGCGCTGATTTCGGTTTTCCGTGGTAAATACCAACAAGGACTGCTTGTGAACAAATCTGAATTGTTGAATGACCCCAATTCCTGCCTTAGCAAGGCACGCCCGCTTGAGCCTGTGTTTCTTTTGCGCGCCAATGACCCAATGGCCGCGCAAACGATTCGCTTGTGGGCGGCACAGAATGAGGGTAAGCAGCCGCCGGACAAGATCGCGGAGGCGTTGGATATCGCGGAAGCTTTTGACCTCTATCATACCAACAACGTGCCCAAGTGCACCGACAACGCCCCGCACGGTGCAAAGCCACTGCGGCCAATTCGCTAACCCGTCGTGTTAACCGTGGAGCAAATAATCCTCGAGCTGCTGCACATGCTCGGGGAAAACCCCCGTCGCGATGGTCTGCAAGACACGCCCGCTCGCGTGGCGAAAGCATGGCGCGAGTGGACAGCGGGATACGTGGAATCGCCCGCGCAGATCCTCAAATCGTTCGAGGAACCCGATGCCAACGAGATGGTCGTGGTGCGGGATATTCCATTCTACTCGATTTGCGAACACCATTTAGCGCCGTTCTTTGGTGTCGCGCATATCGGTTACATTCCAAAAGGGCGGGTGGTGGGATTATCCAAACTCCCGCGTCTCGTACGCTGTTTCGCACGACGATTAACCATACAAGAGCGCATCGCGACGCAAACCGCCGATGCGCTCGCTAAACACCTCGATGCCAAAGGCGTCGGAGTAGTCCTCGAAGCACGCCACTTGTGCATGGAGTCGCGCGGCATTGCGACGCCCGGCGCCATTACTACGACGAGCGCGTTGCGCGGCTGCATTTCAACCGAAGCTGACGCGCGTGCCGAATTCCTCTCGCTAACACGGAGCCGCCCCAATGTCGCAGTCTAAGGACTTATCAGCGGGCCTGCATGCACTTGGCAGTACGGTAGCTACTACGTTCGATCGTCCCGTAGCGGCGGTGCTGGAGCGGTTTGAAAGCCCGCTCACACAAAGTCAAAACTTTGCCGGCATGATTCGCATTACATGCCCGGAGTTTACCTCGTTGTGCCCGAAGACCGGACAGCCGGATTTCGCCACGATCCGCATTAAATACCAACCCAACAAGTGGTGCGTGGAGTCGAAGTCCCTCAAGTTGTATTTGATGGGCTACCGCAATTACGGCAGTTTCCACGAGCAGTGTGTGCAGCAGATCGCAGACGACCTTGCACAGCTAATAAAGCCGCACTGGCTGCGGGTGCGTGGGGAATTTACTCCGCGTGGCGGCATTCCGTTTTGGCCTGAGGTACAGTATTTCGGAAACGGGCGGTAAGGATAAAACATGATCAGTCAATGGCAAGCCAAACACAACGCCCTCATGCGCGCTCGATGCGTACCGTGTCGCGGCACGGGCGCACTCGATAATGCGCAGTTGCACGGACAGTTCTTTGTGGAGTGGCCGTGTTCTACTTGTAACGGCAGCGGATTCGCACCGCAACCAATTGAACACCAACCACCCTCCGGTGTCGTACAAGCGGCGATCAACAAGTCTCTGGACGACGACATGTCGGATTTCCATACCTAATGAAGCAATTAGAGTGGCTGAAAAAGCCCATTGTTGAAACAAACGAGCATCCCTACATACTGCTCGATAGTGGCGCGTACTCGGTCTGGCGTTCCGGAGCTAAAGTCGATCCTACAAAGTTCGTTGAGTACTGCCGCACGGTGAAGGACTGGACGCTTGCGTGTGTGAATCTCGATACGATTCCCGGCGCCTGGGGTGCGCGGGCGTCGCCACAACAGGTCGAGGACGCGTGCCAGGAATCATTCAACATGTGGGAACGGCTGCGCGATACCGGCGCACACATGATGCCCGTTTACCACCAAACGGATCATATCTCGTGGCTACACAAGTACATCGATGCGGGTGCGAAATATATCGGGATCTCACCAACCGATTCGTTTGCACCACCGATCCGCCACCAGTGGCTGATCGACATCCACCAGTATATGCGGGATGCTGGTATACGCCTCAACAAGGATGTTTTTACTCACGGATTGGGCGTTTTCTCACCACGGGCAGTGATGCCGGACGAAGTTGGTTCGAACATTGGTTTTTGGTCTGCCGACGCCTCTACTTTGATTCGCTACATCGCAATCAAACGCATCCTCATCCCGAAAACGGACCCCGCATGGGACCTTAAAGGCCGGGTAACAGGTTGGATCCCGATTTACACAGGCGGGCGCGGTAACAACCACGTCACTGTTACCAACATTAACTGGAAGTTCATCCGCGAGTACGTCGAGCTGCACGAGGCGCGACTGAAGGCGGAGGGTAAGAACCCGGAATGGGTGTATTCCTTTGGCCCCGGCGGACGATTGCTAATCGATGACTACGCGACGTTGATGTCAATCAACTTGGTGTTGGTCCGACAAGCGATGCAACAAAGCGGCGTACGGTGTTTTGTCGCCGGCCAACTGCCGCTTGCTATCTGGCAGGTCGCTGTTAAGGAACGTTATCCCTATATTTTACGCAGCTACGCAGTCATTAAAGAAACACATGGCAACACGATCAAACGCATCTACGACCGCACCTGGGAAAGACCAGCCCGTCGCCCCGAACGGGACAAAGTGGTCACTACTCGCGGCCTGTTCCCACAGTTCGGCCATAGCGGTTGGTAACCGGTGCCGACTCGCTTTCCACAAAGATGGCCTGCAAGCGTACGGTGGCTATATTGAGGGCTTTCTGCCAGCCTCCTTCGCAGTCGAGGCCATTGCAGCGGACGACAAAATCCTTGCCTTCCTTTCTCTGTCCGACGAATCCACGACGCTGAAAGCCGTTAAAGACGGCACGTTTGAATTGCAGCGGGGACCAGCGAAGGTAAAGTTTACCGCCGGCAGCGAGACCGTCATGCCCAACATTCCGGCACCGCCGGAGGATGCGTTGGTGCTTGACTTACCGGGCACTGCGTTACTCGATGCGCTGATGGACTGCGTGCCCAAAACCGGCTGGGGTGCGATGAACAACGAGATGTTAGGTGCGGTCGTAGACCCCACCGCCATTCTCGCCACGGACAACACGTCTTTGGCCTTTGCGGAGATCGACCCACAGGAGGGCCGGGCGAAGCGTGTTATCCTGCCGCGCCCCTTCTGCATGGCACTGACGCAGTGGGTGAAAGCACTCGGTGATCGGTTCGAGTTGTCCTACACCCCCGCTGCGGTGTACGCAATGTGGGAGAGCGGCGAGGTGTTGTTTGGGCAGCTGCCCGTTATTCCAGAGGATGATGCCGGTATGCAGTTTGACGGCATACTGGAAGAGGCCTACACGGCTAAATTCACGCCTCTCCCGCAGGACTTTGCAGCGTTGTTGGCCGAGGCGGCTATCTTCAGCGACGACATTATCTTCGAGTCAAAGAACAAGCAAATCGAGTTATCTACACCCGGTCCCATTTCCTGGCATCGCACGGTAACGTGGACGGGAAACAACACCGGTAAAGCACACGTGTTGCCTTTAAAACGGCTCGCCACGGCGCTTGAATACTGCCAATCACTTTCTATCGGTGCAAACGACCGTATGGTGTACTTGCGTAACGACGACACAGGACTGTACGTCATCATCGCCACTAAGTAAGTGGCTTAAGGACAAATGGGATGTCGCTATTTAACGCACCCAAAACCAAGGTGCGGGCCGCCGCTACGCGCGTGGGGTGCGCAGCCTGCACGCTAACGGAACAGTGGCCCAGCTTGCGCGGCGCGCGCCAGCCGCAGGAACTATTTGGCCGCAAGCAAGTCGATGTATATTTTATTGGCGAATCCCCGAGCGAGGCCGACGATGCGCGTGGAGTGCCATTTAGCGGAGATAGCGGGAACCTTATACGCCGTGAACTTCGTGATTGGCACATCTCGTACGGTTTCTCAAACGTCGTTCGTTGCCATACTCCCTCCGGCCGCTCCGCACTCGGAGGGGAGGTGTCGGCTTGTTGGTCCGGTTTTGGCTTACCTGATTTACTCGAAGCCCGCCCCAAAGTCATAGTGCCCCTCGGCAACGCGGCGCTCAACCGGTTCTTTGACGGTTCGGTGTTTGATTGGAATGCGGTCGCGGTCCCGCACAAACTAACACCCGATTACAACGCGTGGATTTTCCCGCTGCACCACCCGTCCTACTTGCAGCAGATCGAGCAGAAGGACAATCGAGGTGAATCCGACCTAACTAAGTTATGGCGGAAAGCACTGGTAAAAATTCACGAGGATATTGCGCAGCGACAAGTACCCATAATTCCCACGGACGAGGAGATACGAGCGGGGATACAGCTTGTACTCCCTAACAATCTCGCACATGCGCGCCGCTTGCTCCTCGAGCGTGCGCCGGGTGTGGTAAGCATCGACCTCGAAACGACATGCCTCATGCCATGGGAAAACGGTGCGAAGATCCTCAGCGCGTCCATTACCACTGCTGAATACACAGTCTGTTGGTTGGTTGATCATCCGGAAAACCCCCATCCTAAAGCAGCCCGGCAGTTGCTTATAGACGTATGCAACGCAGCCGACGGGTTAATTGCACACAACGCGATATTTGAGCAGCGTTGGATGGGGTGGCTCGCCGGCCTGCAAGCATTCGGGTGGCGTTGGCACGACACAATGGCCCGGCCGTTTGCAGAACTCGGCATCATAAAAGGAAACCGGCAACAAGAGGAAGGCATTCCGGGGCGACTCGCATCCCTTGGAAAACAAACGCGACTGCATTTTGGTTTCGATGTCAAACAAATCACTCACGTTGATCCCCTACAGTGGCGCACGACACCGGTTGAAAAATTCCTGCTCTACAATGCGCTGGACAGCAAGTGGTGTCGAGCCGTTTGGTTCCAACCCCTCGACCCGGTACCTGCGATCGAGGTTGCACGACAGGGTGATGCGACTCGTGCAATGGCTGCCATCAGCTGGCGCGGGATGCTCGTTGATCCGCAAGAACTCGCGACACAGGGAGCGAAGTTAGAAACTAACATCAAAAACCTAACACAGGTCATCTCGCGCGACAAGGACGTGGTGCGCTGGGAGTCGAAGAACCGCACGATATTCAACCCCTCCTCACCCGACATGGTGGCGAAGTTTTTTGGGTTAGAAGGCGCGGATGAGGAAGCGCTGCGCGTAGTCGACACCGGACTGTCCAAACAAATCCTCGCACTGCGCAAGCAAGAGAAACTGTTCTCGACCTACATACAAGGCATCAAAACGCTGACCTACCCGGACGGGCTGTTACATCCGGAATTTGGTACAATGTTGGTGGGCACCGGGCGCACTAACAGCCGCAACCCAAACGCGCAAAACATGCCCAAGCGCGAGAACAAAGAGCTACGGCGTGTGGTGGTTCCACCCAAAGGATTTGCCCTCGTTTCCATCGACTACGCGCAACTCGAAGCTCGTGGTATCGCTATCGCGACACGCGACCCGACCATGTTGACGTACGTATGGAACGATGAGGATATCCACCGCGAATGGGCTGAGGCCCTTTTTCGCGCGTTTCCGGCTATCGCGGATCGACTCTGCCCAAATGCGACCGAGGAGAAAAAAATCATTGCGCGCGTGCGCGGTGAGATCAAAAATGGGTTCGTGTTTCCAAGCTTTTACGGCGCGGGTGTTCCGAAGTGCGCCGGTGAACTGCAAGTGCCGCAGGACACGCTCCGTCCTATCCTGGACCAATTCTGGCGGAAGTATGCAGCGGCTCGTAAGTGGCAGGACGAGGTGCACGGGTTCTATGCGGAACATCTCTATGTCGAAACAATGACGCGTCGACGGCGCTACGGGCCATTGTCCTGGACCGAGCAACTCAACTCGCCCATCCAGGGTACAGGTAGCGATATTGTGGTCGATGCGAGTATTCAGCTGCTCGACCTTGCATGCGAAACAAATGATGTTTGTTTCGTCCCGATGGTTAACATCCACGACGATTTATCCTTTTACTTGCCGTTGACTGAACTCGATAGGTATATAGAAGCAATCGCGCGTGTAATGGTGACGCCGAGGTACACCTGGTGTACCGTCCCTTTAAAAGTTGAAGTTAGTGTTGGTGAACACAATTGGAGCGATCAACGTGAGCTTAGGTCTTACCAAACCGGCGACTTCCACCCCCTCCCCAAGACGGACCTTAATCAACAAATCGCCGCCCTCAGAGCCGTTGCCGAGCGCGCAGCCTCCCGCAACACCCACCCCGGCAATGGACGCGGCAGCGGCGAACAACGCACGGCGCCGCCGGTCGACATCAACGCCGCCCGCCGAGCCCGAATCCTCGCCGCCGCCAAAGCCGCCAACGACAAGCGTCGCACCCGTCCGCGCCCCTGACCCTCCGCTCGAAGTGCGACTGGGGAAGGATGCGCCGCTGCATTTGCGGTTGCGCCCCGGTACTTTCTCAGAAGTGCTTGGGCAAGACACACAAGTTGAGATGTTGCGGCGGCAAATGGAGCGCGCGGACCGCTCGCACCTGTACCTCTTCTCAGGCCCCGCCGGCACCGGCAAAACGACGATGGCGCGCATTATGGCGCGTGCACTCGGGTGTTTGACTCCGATGGAGATCGATGGCCCAAGCTACTCCGGTGTCGACGACATGCGTGAGCTGCGCGACTACGTACAATACCAGGGGCTCGACGGGCGCCCTAAAGTTGTCATTATCGACGAGTGCCACACGCTGTCGGATAAGGCGTGGCAGGCGGGGCTGAAAGTAATGGAAGAGCCCCCCGCACACGTGTACTTCATGTTGGCTACGACGGAATACAAGAAAGTGCCCGTGGCCATTCGTACGCGTGCTTTCGATGTAACACTCAACCACATTCCGATGGAAACACTGCTGTCCTACGGTGAGACTGTTATCGCCAAGGAAAGGCTCGAAATACCCGACGGGGGTATACGTTACATTGCAGCACAGGCGGATGGCAGTTTGCGCCAGCTGCTCGTAGACCTCAATCGCGTAAACGGAGCCACGTCGCTGAAGGAAGTTCAGCAAATCATGCAATCGCCGATTGAGGGCGATGATACGAATCCGTTCATACAGATTGCGCGCGGCATTGCTTCCGGGCGCATGGGATTCGAACAAGCGCGCAAGCTGCTCGCGAAGGCCCGCGAGAACATGCAAGCGGAAGCGGGACGTATTGCAATTGTGGAGTATTTCACGGCCGTGGTGTTGAATTCAGAGGAACCGCCGCGCGAGTCACTGTACGCGTGGCTCAACGCGTTTGCATTACCGGTGCCTGATCGCGGCGGGTGGGCGGTGTTGTTGTGTACGCTGAAAGAGGGGTTAGGTAAATAACATGGAACTGAAAGGCAACGTGAAGTGGTCCGCTGCCATAATGGACGTGTTGTCGGAGCGCACACGACAACAAGCGCAAGAGGGCGAGAACTTTAGTGCCACACGCGACGATACGTATGTGGGCGGCGAGTTGGCATTAGCCGCTGCGTCCTACGCCATGTTTGCGCATTTTGGTGAAATAACAGCATTAGCGCTATGGCCGGAAAATTGGGACCGTAGTTGGTTAAAACACACCACCGAGCGGCGTGATCTGGTAAAGGCTGCGGCGCTCATCATTGCCGACATCGAACGCCTTGACCGGGCAGCGGAAAGGAACAAAACATGACATTCGATGAACTTGAAAAAGCGATCACGCTCACCGGAAACCTCGAGCGCGATATTGAGTCGCAAAGCAGTTTCGTATTTCAGGCGGGCATGGGCGCCGTACGCGCAGCCTCCACCGTTGACGATCTCGAGTATGAGTTGTCCTGCGTTGAAGCCCGGTTGCAAGAAACCATTCGTGCTGCGGCAACCGCAGCGGGTGAGAAGGTCACGGAGAAGTTGATTGACGCGCGTATACTCTCCCATGTAGATTATCGCAAGCTGCATAGCGAGTACCGTGCTGCTGTTGTTAAATCGAGCGAATGGAAAGCGCTCGTGAAAGCGTTCGATGCGCGCAGCCACTCGCTATATAACCTGACTGAGCTATCTAAGCGCGGTGCCGGTGATCCCTCAACAGGTATAACCGATTACAAACAAGCACGCGAAGCCGCCGCCCGCTCGCGCGCCAATAACGGTACTCGGACGCGGATAGCACCACGGTAACTATGACACCCGGCGAATGGATTGGAGCAGCGTTAGGGCTCCTGTTTTTTATCTACATCGCGGCCCGCCTAGCAGGCAAAGCCTGGTATAGATCGCGTAGACAACATTTGTCGGAAATGGCCAAGTTATTCGGTAACGCGCCCCCGCCAAGTAAAACGCACATTCCTCGTATCAAACTTAAACCTGGAGACAACAATGGCCATTAGCCGAACACCCGCACGCGGGGGCAACCGCTTCGTGTACAAGCCGCGCAGCGCGGAGACTGTGCACAACCGCATGCAACAGTATCAAAACGGCAACCGCGACAACTACATTGAAGGCAATGTGGAGGGGTTTACACCGGCGGAAGGCGATAACTGGGTGCGGTTGCTACCGCCCACGTGGAACGACCCGCAGCACTGGGCGTTTGATATGTACATACACTACGATGTGGGTCCGGACAAAGCGTCCTACCTGTGTATCGAGAAAATGTATGACGCGATGGCCGCCGCCGGTTTCCCGATTCCCGACGAGCTGTTGACTGACGGGATACCTTTGTGCGCCATGTGCGAGGAGCTGCGTCGCGCACAGCGAGCCGGAGAGAAGGAGTACGGACGCGCGCTCGAATCCAACTTGCGGCTGGCTGCGTGGATTATCAACCGCAAAGAGGAAGCGCAAGGCCCGAAGCTGTGGCAGTATCCGATCACAAACGATCGCGAATTTATTGCACAGGCAACGGACCGGCGCACCGGGGAGGTCGCGAACATCGATGATCCCGAGAACGGCTACGACATCGACTTCCATCGCAAGGGTAAGGCGATGCAAACGAAGTACAGCGGGTTCAAGCTCGCCCGCCAGCCGTCGCCCGTCGACCAGAAATTTGTTGACTTCGTAGTTGAGAACCCGATTCCAAAGCTGCTGAAGTTCTATCCCTACGACCACATTATGGGCATCTTCGCCGGTCCCTCCGCCGCTGATCGAGCAGCGGAAGCTGCGCAAGCTGCGGGCGCCGCTCGTACCGCTGCGGCAGGACACGATGCTTCGCCGCCGGATGAGGACGACAAGATTCCGCATGAAGCGCCCCCGCAGAAGCCCGCTACGTCCACGCGCCGCAGCCCCCTTGTTACCCCTAAGGAGGATCCGAAACCGGCAGAGACGCCTGCACCGGCTGCCGCAAATAACAATGCGCGGCGCCGTCAGGCTGTAACTGCAAAATCGAAGGCCCCGGCGGCGCCAGACTTTGCAGCGTGGGATATTAACGGGCAGTTAGATTGGGCGAGCGCGTTTGGTATCGTGGTGCCCGACGATGTGACGGATGCACAAATTCCGGAGTTCCTCACCGAACAGTTTGCGCAGCTGACTGCAGATCAACAAGCCGAGGCGAGCAAGTGGCAGCCAGCCGCCGAAGGATAAGCATCGTCGCACCGGCCGCACCCGCTAAGTTCTTCTCTAGCGGGTGCGGGTTATTGGATTGTGTGCTTGGCGGCGGGTGGGCGTTGAGGAGAATGATAAATGTCGTCGGCGACAAGTCCACAGGCAAAACTCTCCTCGCGATTGAGGCGTGTGCTAATTTCACGCGCACGTTCCCTAAGGGGCGAGTTATATACGATGAAGTCGAGTCGGCATTTGACGTTGACTATGCGCAAACCCTCGGATTTCCCGTCAGCAATTTGGACCTTGTTGATGATCTCCGGACAGTGGAAGCGTTCTGGCTGCAAACCGACGAAACCATCAAGGAGCAGATGGATCTCGACGAGGAAGAACGGCGCGAACGACCGGTGCTGACTGTTATAGATAGTATGGACGCATTTTCCGATGCGGCGGAAATGGAGCGCGATGTAGGCGACAAGTCCTTTGGCATGGCGAAACAGAAAATTATGTCAGAGGGCTTTCGTAAGAAAGTCGGCGAGATGGCCGCCGCTAACATAACACTGTTCATCATCTCCCAAGTGCGTGATAATATCGGTGCGCAAGCGTTCAGCAAACAAGTGCGCCGGGCGGGCGGCAAGTGGCTCGACTTCTACGCCTCACAGTGTTTGTGGTTATACGAGCAGGAGAAAATAGAAAAGACCGTCAGCAACATCAAGCGCAAGATCGGCATGCGCATTAAGTGTCGGCTCGAGAAGTCGAAAGTAGGATGGCCGTGGCGCGAGTGCGTAGTACCTGTGATTTACGGGTACGGCATGGATGATAAACGCGCAGCCCTCGACTGGTACAACACAGCGAGTCCCAAATCCATTAGCGGCATTTTTGCGGCAGCCGGAATGGGGGATGTGGACGAGAAAAACTTTGTCCGTTACATGGACAAGCTACCGCGCGACGTGCTGGCACGAGCGTTGGTTGCGGACTGGGAGCGTATAGATCAACAATTCCGCCCCGAGGGACCCAAGTACGAGTAGGAATATGAGCACGGACAACGACGGGAATCATTGGGGGTGTGCAGTGGTGGTACTCGGTTTCTTTGCACTGTGCGCGTGGTGTGTGTGGTTGTTGTTTAGGAGTTTCCATGGCTCGTGAAGAATTCTCAAACGAAGCGGAATATCTCGCCCTTAATCACCAACGCACCGAGGTGTTTGGTTACGGGTTGGAAGTGGGCATGCGCACGTGCTGCCCGTTTTGTTGTCACCCCGGTGTATGCGAGTGGCGCATTATGACAATGGAAGCGGACATGAAAAAGGGCTTTTCGTGTCCGTGCTGCAAGCGCTCTTTGTCAATTCTCGTTACGACGACCGAACACGGTAAGACGCTCGAATTCGTACAGACCGGCGGCCCGGATGTTGATCCCACGACACCATGGATTCCTGCGATGCGCCGAGCATGAATTTCTCGCACAAAAGTGCTTATGTAAGTAGTGATCAGCAGTACCGATATTGGTTACGACGTGGCTGGAACCAGTGTAGAGAAACAGCACCGTATGTGCTGTGGGTGTTGCTGAATCCCTCCACTGCTGATGCCGTGATCGATGACAACACGGTGCGCAAAGCCGCCGGCTTTTCCGACCGGTGGGGCTATAAGGCGATGATGTTTGTTAACCTCTACGCCTACCGCGCCACGAATCCGCGCGAATTAAAGCGTACGAGCGACCCGGTTGGCCCGGAGAACGATCGCCACATCACCCAGTGGCTACAAAATGCCAACATGATCGTCGCAGCCTGGGGCCAGGATCCGGTGCCCGCACTCGATCGACCGAAAACAGTATTGGCACTGCTGCGCCGGCATGGCCCGGTAATGTGCCTAGGCACCAATATTAATGGACATCCGTGCCATCCTTTGATGTTGCCGTACACTACCGAGCGAGAACAGCTTACCTAAGGATACGTGTATGCGAGCGGGTGGTGGACATGCAAAGGGTGCGGAATTCGAACGTAAATTCGCCAAAGAACTATCGCGCTGGGCCTCGCACGGGGACCGGGACGACGTGTTCTGGCGCACTCCGGGTAGCGGCAGCCGGGCAACGCGAGTGCCCGCTGTAGCCCACGGCGGGGACATTTGCGCCACGCATGAAATCGGCCGCGCTTTCTGTGAGCACGTGCTCGTCGAGTGCAAGTGCTACAAAAAGATTGATTGGCGGTTGCTGCTGATGGATCGTAAGGGCGAGTTTTACGCCTTTTGGACCAAACTCGTAAAGGAAGCCCACGACCAACACAAAATCCCCTTAATCGTGCTGAAAGAGAACGGTCGACCGGTCGTACTCGGCACCGTGTGCGGCGAATTCAACCCCATTTTAGGTACGCGCGCCCCTTTGGTGAACTCGTGCATAGGTATGTCCGTTTACAAGCAAGAAGCACTGCTTGAACAAGCGTATGAACTGGTTTGCACACGTTTAAGGAGTTCCGCATGAGAGCGATACACGTCACCCATTACGTCCCCACACCCATCATTTGCACTCCGATCGCGATCTATCGGCAGCGCTTGCTGAACGTCACGCGCGCTATCGCTGAATTCGATCATTCGCACGACAAATGGCGTGTTGGAAGGGTGTTTATGGGCGCGTACATGAAACCTTGCGGTTCCCCCGCTTGTGCATTGGGACACTACGCGCTGCGCACGGACTTGCAGGATTATTTGGTCGCAGTGCGTGGACCCCTCGGGGGCGCCATTAAGTACAAGTACAACGGGGGTGTGGTGGGTTACGAGGGATACGAAAGCCCTCGATTGCAGGCCCATTTCAACATTACCTACGACGAGGCTAATGAGTTGTTTGCTCCGAACGGCTGCGGGGTTCCATTACCAAAATGGGCCGCAGACCACCATCCCGGCTTTTTGCCTGCGCGCGTCATTGCCTACATTCGCGCTTTCGTCGCGCGCAAGTACCCGCAGTGGGAGCGGCGCACGTGAGCTGGCTCATCGCAAGCGACTTGCACTTGACCGTAAAGCCCGAACACGAGTATCGCTGGCAGTTTATGGAATGGCTGGCAGAGCAAGCCAACCGCGACGACGTAACCGCCGTGCTGCTGCTCGGGGATATCAGCGATGCAAAGGATAACCACAGCGCTTTGATGGTAAATCGCACGGTAACGGCAATCTCGGAGCTAACCGTGTTTCGCCGCAAACCCGTACACATCCTCTTTGGCAACCACGATGGGCCGTCACAGGACCGGCCGTTTTGGCAGTTTTTGGAGCAGATACAGGACGTGCACTACCACACCAAACTCGGCATTGCACACCTCCCCGCGAAGGGGCGAGCAGTGCCGTGTTTAATGGCGCCGTGGGGTACAGAGGAAGCTGCGATTACCGAATTACGAGACCCGGAGGCGCTGGCTGTGGTGTTTGCATTCATGCATGCAAGCGTTGACGGGGTGACTGTGGAAAATGGAATGGTGTTGCCCGGACACGTACCCAACAAGTTTCTTCCTCGGGGAAAAAAGATTAAAGTGTGGAGCGGCGATATCCACCTCGCACAAAAACTGGGTGATGTTGAGTACGTGGGCGCGCCCTATCACTGTCGATTCGGGGACAATTTCAAAGGGCGCGTGATTAAGCAAGATCCCAACAAGCCCTTCGAATACGAGGAACTGCACTTTGGCGGCAGCCCCTCGCTGCACACGCTGAAAATCGCCGCCACTAATGCGAGTCTCCCGGAGTACCTTAAGCCAGGCGATCGCATCAAGTTAACCGTGCAGTCCGATCGACCCTTTCTCCCAGGCGAATGGCGCGAGCATGTTAAAGCGGTCCGCGCGCAGTGTGAAAAGCGCGGCGTAGAGCTAGTGGCTGCCGCACTCGAACGCCCGACCACAAGCACTGACGCATACCAAGCACCCTCCGGCCGACGCAGCGATGAGGCTATTGTGCGCACGTATGCGCAGCAACAGAACTACGACCCAGCCACAACCGAAATTGGCGTGGGGTTGTTGAAGCCAACATGAACACACTCACCCCATAGCCTAGGCACAACTACCGGAGCCGCCACAATGGCCGAGGTCAACACTGCAGACGAGGGATGGTTGAAGGTGCCATTTGTCATTCGGAGAATTGCATGAACGAGTCAGAGCTTAAAACCTCAAATGTACAAGTCTTGCAGCAACTCGAAGCATGGATAGAGCGCGCAAAGGGACGCCATCTGACATGCCCGCAAATCCACAACTATCCTCACTTCGGTTATGTCTGTGACTACGATGAGCGGTGCGAAGGTTGCATGATTGTTGCCGCCGTTCTCGAACTGAAGAGACCTGCTCCCGAGACGGGAGAATGTTCTGCTTGCCGTGTGCTTGATGATCTGATCGTCGAGCTTTGTGATCTGATCGGTGCGGAGCACATACCAGACCGGATCTACAAACGAGTTGAATCACGCCACAGACTACAACAGGAAACACGAGTGTGTGATTGCCCGGAAGGCGACGACGGTGATCCCAGCAAGCACGAGGGTTACTGCGATACGCAGAAAGCCGGAACGTCTCAAGCATATTGCGAGCACGGCTATCGGCCAACCTTCTGCCCAAAGTGCCCGCAGAACGATACCAACGCTATGAATGAGATAAATACATGACCCCAAATGAACAGTTCATCGAGAGCCTGCGCCGTGGGATCAAACAGCGAGATGCGAAGATCGAGGAACAACGCCAGTTGATCCGGCGAATGAACGAACAGGCTGCAGCGCGCGATAACGGGACGAAACCAACTCGTGACTTTGCCGAGTTGAATCGGCTGATTCACGAGGGCTGGGATAAAGCTCAGCGCCTCATCGATCCCGATCAATGGTCATATACGCAATTCACGGCGATACGTGATGAGTGGTTACTGCTGAATTCGGGGGCTAGAGATAGTAAAGAAACAAACCCGCGCATCACTCTAATGGACGACGGGCGCGCGATGGGTGGCTCGGATGTCTGTCATACCTGCGAGGCTCACTGCACAGTCATCGAGGATTTGCAGGCTGCGCTGAAATTCGTTTTGCGCGAGAGGATCACGCTGCACGAGGGTGCATTCTTCCAGCGCGCTGAGTCGAACGCGCCAGACCCGAGGAGCGGATGGTATTCGTTCCCCTCGATGCCCGATGTAGTGAGCGCAACACTCCATCAAACACGCGATCTACTACAAGCGAAAACTACCGCGCCACAAACAATCCTTGATCGTAAAGTAATCGTCTGTGCTGCATGTCTCTGTGCGTGCTGTTGGCAGTGTGAATTCGTATGCGCGAAACGCAATACCATATCTGTCGAGAAGACGATCCGCGAGTTATACGAGCTTTCGCGCAAGGGTGTCCGCGAGGATTCGGGCTTCTGGTTCAAGGATGCCAATACCGGCAAAGTCGATTACGACGCCAAGTCGGCGGCGCTCCGCGCATGGCACGCTTCGAACGAGGGAAGTGACGCATGAGTCGGGACAAAACACTGGCCGTGCTATGCCTCGTACTCGTGTTGTTGCTCGTGGGTGCGACATTGTACGACGCCATACAGGACGCGCTGCAATGATACGTTTGGCTGTTGCGATACAACGCATTTGGTGGAAACGACAACGGCAAATTGATATTGATATCCTGTGGCCTGCCTGTAAGCGCTGTGCGCCCACGCTCGAGGACGCGCATAAGATCTTTATGGTACATGCGGTTACGCAGCCGTGTTGGATGCGCGAGTACGGAGACAAATTGTGGCACGTAATACAAAGTCTCGCTTGATGTTCCCGATTCCTATCGACGCGGCTAAACGCGTCGCTGAGGACTACGGTTACGATCAAGTTATCATCATTGCTCGCCGGGTAGGAGAAGCGGATGAACCGCATGGCGAGCACTGCACGACGTACGGTGTTGACCGGACCAACTGCGATGCCGCCGCCCGTATTGGTGACTTTCTCAAGTTCCGAGTAATGGGCTGGATAAAAGAAAACTGAGGTAACGCAAATGGGCTGGTGTGGTGCGACTGAAATCTTTGATCCAATGGTACGGTTGATCATCGATCTTGATGTGCCGGAGGAGAAACAAGTTGAACTGGTCGCAAAGCTCATCGAGGTGCTGCGCGACGGGGATTGGGATTGCGAAAGCGACAGCGATTACTACAAAGAAAATGCAGTCGTTCGCAAAGCGTTTCTATCGCTCGACGAGCACGAGTATGACTGGGAAGATGAGGAAGACTGAGTGCGCCTCAAAACAATAGAAATACATAACTTCCGAGTCTTCGACCACTTCACATTCGAGTTTCCACAAGCCCCCGGACTGTACCTGCTCGCCGGCCGCAATGAGGACGCGCCGCAGCTAGGCGGCAACGGTGTTGGTAAAAGCTCGCTATTTGATGCTATAACATTTGCGTTATTCGGACAATCAGCTCGCGGTTTGTCCGGTGGTGACCTTGTGCGCGATGGCATGGGGCATACCGATGTATTGATTACAACCGATAGTGACACGTATCGTCGTGTTTGGTCCAAAAGCAGCAAAACCGTTTTGCAGATGAACGGTACGAATGTTGGTAGCGCTGAGGTACTGGCGCGCATCGGGTTAACACACGAAATGTTTGTTACCTCGACAATCATCCCGCAAAAAGTACCCATGTTTGCCGAGCAAAAGCCGGTAACACAGGTAGCATTATTGCAAGATTTGCTGGCGCTGGAGCGGTGGGTTGAATTTGCAACGCGGGCCGCCGCTAAATCCACCGACCTTACAAAGTCTGTAGCCGCCAAGTCCTCCATGGTCGCCTCGCTAAAGTCGCGCATTGAGGCAATCGACATCGCCGCGATTGAGCGGCGTAGCGACCTATGGAAGGAACAACAGATACAGCGTATCGAGGCCGCTGTGCGGCGGGTGCGAGAGCTGGAGCTGTCGCGCGAGCCGGCAGAGGGCGTGCAGGATATGCACACTGCACTGGCAGAAGCGCGTAGCAAGTTCGCACGGGCGAGCAACAACCAACGCGTGCTGAATAAGCAGATAGACGCGCTGCGTAATGAGAAGCACACGCTGAGCGATCAGACTACGGCGGTCAGTATTGAAATGCGCGTGCTCGAGAACAGCATGCGCACACTGAAAGAGGACAACAAGCTCCTTGAAAGCGGCGCTGGCACGTGTCCCGCCTGCCACCAAGCCATTACACCCAAACACCGCACGGCGTGCCTCAAAACGGCGGCCACGAAGCTCGCCGGCAAACAGGATGTGTGGGATGCGCGCTCGCTAACCTACAACCGTATGTTAGGTGAAATAGCTGAATTGGATAAAGGCATCACAGCCAAGCAAACACAGTTGCGCGATGCCGAGCGGTCCGCCACGGTTAACCAGGCGATCATTTCTCAGTACGACAAACGCCTCGCTGTGGAAACAGAACGGGTGCGGATGCTCGATACCAAAATACAAGAAGCCTGCGCGTACGAGGACGACTTGCGCGACGAAGTCAACCCGCATGCCGAAGCGTGGGAAACAGCGCAAGCAGCGCTCGTTAAGGCACAGGCCGACCTCATTGAAGCTGAAAAGGCGCTCACAGTGGTACAAGATGAGGCGGCCCGCTTTGCGCTGTGGAGCAAGTCCTTCAAGTCCATCCGCAGCCAACTCGTGTCCGATGCACTGCACCAGTTCGCAACTGAAATCGCGATTGCGCTCGAGGACATGGGGCTGCTCGGGTGGGAATGCATGCCCATGTTTGATGCTTCGGTGTTTGAATCCGCGCGCAACGCCACCGGCTTTCGTTTCGTCGTGGAGACTGATAAGGGGATCGAACGCCCGCTAGATGCGTTTAGTGGGGGTGAGTTGGTCCGGGTGCAGTTATCGATTCAGAGCGCGTTAGGTGCTTTGATAGCCGACACACACGGCGCCCCGATGGATTTCGAGTTTTGGGACGAGCCGAGCACCTACTTGTCGAAGGAGGGAGTGGAGGGCTTGTTCGTATCGTTGCGCAATCGCGCGCAGCGGCTCGCACGACCGATTTTCATCGTCGACCACCACTACGCCCACAGCAGTGAACTCGACGGCGTATATCGCCTCGTAAAGCGTGACGGGGCAACGACACTGGAGGCTTGATGTTGAACGACGTGACGCACAAACGATTCGAGCGGCTGTCAGGCACGCAGTTTACGGAAGTTGAATTCGAAGAACTCGCTTTAGGCGACGTATTTCGTGTGGTAGGTGAGGAAAAGTTCTACACTGCGATGAGCCGCCCGCATCCGGTGATCGGAACACCCGGTAAGTGGACGGTATATGCAGAACAAACCGATCCACCGGCGGGGATGCCACCACATGCAACAAGTACCTCGAGTGACTTGCACTCGCGAGCACACCATTAGCTGCGGACATCGAGTCCACAATCACGAAAGCCGCTGCGCTAATTTACACGGCCACAATTACACCATACAGATAACCTGCCAGTCCTATTTGCTTGACCAACTCGATAGTGTTGGACGAGTAGTGGACTTTTCTGTTATCAAATCTATTTGTTGCGAATGGCTCGAAAACGAATGGGACCACAAGTTCCTCATGTGGGAGGAAGACCCGTGGTATGACTTCCTCAAAGTTAACAAACTCGCGACTGCGACAGGACTCGTACCTATTCCAGGACTCATCGTCGTTCCGTTCAACCCTACTGCTGAGAATATGGCTTGTTTCCTTGTCGACAAATTCAATCAGCGGTTTGTCGACGTAAACGTACCAGTGGAATGCACCCACATCCGGGTAATTGAGACACCGAAATGCTGGGCTGATTACCACGCTGTGCCCCGCTACACCGGCATACTCCGCAAATAGGCCGCGCTCGTGGCCAACGAGTTTACGTACCATGATGAGGTACTGGCTAGCCTTTTGACGGACGACGAGACCGCCCGCCGGCTCGTATTGTTGGTAAAAGATTACGCTTTTCCGAACGACCAGCAAGCAGCTGTGGCGGATGCGTTGCTGAAGTTCGCTGAACAGTGGAATGTCGCAGCGAAGGAACACGCCTACCAGCTCGTCGACGAGGAACACCGGCCGTATGTCCGCAAGCTGCAGGAGCTATCTAAGGGCGTGCATCGCGACTACGTGATGAGCCGCTTGGAGCAGTTCTTGCGCGAGGGCGCGATACGCAAGAACGTGTGGGCGACGCTGGACGCTGTGAACATGGGCGATTACGACGCAGCTGAAGCCAACATCACAGGCTACGTGCGCCAACAATCGATCCTCTTTAACGCCGGCACGCTGCTTAAGGGCGATGCGTTGCGCTCGACGATGGAAGACGATGCAAACGAGGAGGTGTTTAGGACCGGTGTCGCGGCTCTCGATCGCGCGCACGTGGGGCCAGCTCCCAAAACCATGTTGGTGTTTGTGGCGCCGGCTAAGCGCGGCAAGAGCTGGGCGATGTCGCACATGGCGAAGACAAACCTAGCGGACCGCAAAACAGTGTTGCATGTGACACTCGAGATGAGTGAGCGCAAAGTCGCGCGCCGGTACGTGCAATCGGTGTTGTCACTTACGAAGCGGGAGGTGGAGGATGGAATTCCAATCAGCACACTCGAAGTCGACAATCTCGGTCGGTTTCACGGAATTGGCGCTGATCGAGTGCGGCGGCCGAAGTTATCTGTGGATCTGTACGAACGTGCCAATCGAATATTCTCCCGTTACCGTCTTTGGATTAAGGAATTTCCGACCGGCTCGCTGACTGTTGCGGACCTGAAAGCGTTCCTCGACACGATGGAGAAAACACAACACGTGGTGCCCGACGTGTTGATTGTGGATTACGCTGACATTATGAAGCTGTCGGCGGATAACCTGCGGCTCGAAACGAGCATGTTGTACCGGGACCTTCGAGGCGTCGCGTCCGAGCGCGGCATTGCGCTGATTACCGCGAGCCAGTCGTCTCGCAAGTCGGCGGATGCGCGGTGGGTGCGCGACACAGACATCAACGAGGACTACAGCAAGATCCATACAGCAGATGCGGTGTTGACGTACTCGCAGACGCCTGAGGAACGTCGATTGGGGTTGGCGCGGCTGTTTGTTTCTAACGCACGCGACGAGGGCGATAAGTGGGGCTGCCTCATGTCGCAGTCGTACGCGATGGGGCAGTTTTGCCTCGACTCGCTGCGGCTCGACAACGACGACAGCTATTGGCGCATCGTGGACGGACAACCACAGCCGGAGGGCGATGCGCAGTAGTTGGTATATGTTGGCATGACAATGCAAAGAAAATCTGTACCGGTACCAAATACTTGGTACTGGCAAGTCGTTGTAGAGCAATTAACAGGACACAAATACAGAGATGGAACTGGTCGGTGCGTATACTGTGACGTGAGTACACCTCTAACAGAAGAGGACCACTTTCCTATCCCCGCTATTTTTGGAGGAACAGAAACTGTTCCTGCCTGCGTATTCTGTCACCGATTAAAAGATCGTGTATCTCTTAGCGCGCTCCGTGACTACTATTTTTGTCATGGAGGCACTGATTCTGAGGGCACGTACATTTCTCATGGCGTGCGTTTATTTTTAGATGGTGTATTTTTTCCTTTTGGGTATTCAGAGGGTGATGGCTACTGCTCTGTCTTAGGCGACTTATACGGATTGATACAACCTGACCATTTTAAAACGTTTAAACCCGCTACACGATTGTGGATAGCTTGTCGCATTAGGGAACAGTTAGAAAGCATGGCACGCTACCCTGTTTATACAGCCAAACAAATTTTACCTCGTTCGACTACTAACAATAATTGGTACATAAAACACCACGATAACGGAGATACGACATGCGAGATCACCGATGTAGGTAAGGAAGTAATGCGCGAATTTTTGCTTAGAAAGGTGGAAGAAACAAAAGATACGGAAAAGTACAATGTTGGTGATCTTGAAACCTATTTCAATAATAGATTTCGTGAATATTAATGCAACCCAAACGCCTCATCGAGTACCCGCCCCTCAACACACTGTTTGATGCCCACGATGTCAAAAAGTTTTCAGGGCGGCGGGCCGCCTACCAAGTTGATCCGAGTTGGCGGCCCTCTGTCGTTGGAACTGTATTTGCACATCAATATTGGAACGCGGCGTGTTTCCTACAACACGACCAGTTCATCTTTTCATCCGATACGGGGTTAGGTAAGACAAAGACCGGCTTAGACGCTATCGAGTATTGCTTTCGGGCGCGTGGTGCCAAACACGCGCTAATCCTCACCGGCCGCCCAATCTCAACGAGCGAGTGGTACGACCAGGGTAAGCGCTTTATCAACATCCCCATCCAGGATGTGCGCGGCTCGAAGTACGAGCGTGGCGAGCAGCTGCTGCGGTTTCCAATAGCCCCCATAATGGTAAGCGACTATTCCACGCTGTCACACTGTTTCAGCACTCGTGTCGCGGTCCGGGGCAAAACTGCCAGCGGTAAGCAAAAAACTCGGCTCGCGCCTGACTTAACACTCTGCTCGCAGTTCGGACGGCAGTTCGATGTAGTCGTGTTGGACGAGCTGCACAACCTTAAGAATGTAGATACGATCCGTTTCGAGATCGTGAACGCCCTTATTCCCGAAATTCCCATTCGCTACGGCCTCACCGGTACGCTGTTTGATCGACACCCGGAGGACGCGTGGGCGCAGTTCTACTTGATTGACGGGGGCGTGTGCTTCGGGAGCCGGCACGATTTTCTACAATACTTTTTCGATGAGAAACCCTCGCACTGGAGTAAGTGGGCGGTAGACTACCGAATAAAGTCCGAGCGCAAAGACGAGTTCAAGCGCCGCGTCCGTTCGCGTGCACTGCGCGTGTCGCTGTCGGAATGCAAAGACATCCCTCCCATGTCACTATACCCAATCAACCTCCCCGCCTCCAAAGACCAACGCGACCGGATCGTTAAGGTACAACACGACATGAAAATGGCGCGCACGAAACAGGAGCCCGTCGACAGTAAGTTCGCGTACCTACGACAGTTGGTTTCCGGTTTACTGCGCATAAAGGAAGGTATTATCGACGAAACAGTGCGCCTGCCTGAGAACCCGAAGTTAGAATGGACGTTACATTTGATCGAGGACCTCGATGCTAAAGAACAGGTGGTGATCTTTTACGAGTTCCGGGCCTCGGGCGAGTGGTTAAATGAAGCGCTCGAATCCGCCAAGCACAAGGTAAGTTGGTTGTACGGCGGCATGACGAAAAACGAGAACGACGTACTCGAAGCGTGGAAGAGTAAAAAAACGCGTATCTTATTGACACAAACGCAGAAGGCGGCTGAATCGCTTAACTTGCAACAAGCTGCGTATCTTGTGCAATATGAATCACCGATGACGTATAGGCTCGAGAAGCAGTCACTTGCACGGGTGGGTGGCCGCATCGGGGGACGCCCCGCGATTGCGTATAAGCTGGCCATTCGCGGGTGCGTTGAGCAACGCATTATGGCGCTGATTCGAGAGGGGCGCGAGCTGTCGTACGACTTGCTTGAAACCCTCGAAGAGGAGCAACTGTTTTGAATATGGCCATTGCGATGGCGGACGAGTGCGCAGACAAGCTGATCAACGGAACGATTAACAACGCTGCTGAATCGTTACCGCCGGGATCTATCTTTGTTTACCTAGGTGTACAGTGTGTCGCCCTTAGGTACATTCGTTGTGACAATGCGCACTTCCACCCCGGACTCTACTACGAGTACGTAAACCGACACGGCAAGATTGTTGAGGGTCGGTGTCGGTGGGAGGAGCTGCACGCATTCCTACAGGCGATTGTAATTCGGAGAGTCGGACAATGAATGTATTACCTGGTGTCACACAACCCAACCCACTCCACCCCGCCTCTAAAGTCGGAGTCGTGCGCGAGCGCGTCCGTAACATCTTTGAACAAGCGCGCGATCGGACCGGCGCCCGCCAAGCCCTCGAAGTGCGCGAGGTCCGCAGCCGCTACCACCAGCTGTACGGCCAGCCCTGTCGGCGCATCGGTGCGCACATCGATGCGATTTTCAGTGACGGCAACATCGCCCGGCCGAACAAGGGCGTTTACATCTGGGTCGACGGGGTGCCGCAGCCGAAGAAGGTCAACCGGCTGATCGACACGGAGAACTTGCCCAAGCGCCGCAAGCCCGTCCCGAATGAGGCACACACAATGACGAGCGTGCAGGTGCGCGGTGCGCTCGCTATCCGCTACGACATCGACTTGTCGGTGAAGCTCATTGGCATGTTGGCGAAGGAGGGTGTTATACCGCACTCGCAGCCCACCGGCCCGCGTGGTGATTACCGCTATCCGCCGCGCGTCGTTCCGCTCCTCAACAAGATTTGGTACACAGGTAAATGAACCGCTACGGCTTCTATGAGGGGCGGCCGAATACAGATGAGAAACTGTACATCTCATCTATCTTCGAGACCATCGACGGCGAAACCAACTTGTTTCATGCCGGCACATGGTCTACGTTTATTCGCCTACAAGGTTGCCGTGTCGGCTGCCGTTGGTGTGATACGAAGTATAGCTGGGCGATCCATCGCGGCGGGGAACTGCTGACCCCGGATGAGATTATGGAGCGCGTTAAAAAGCGCGGCGCGCGCAAAGTGACGATCACAGGCGGCGAGCCCATGGAGCAGTGGGGGCCGGCACTAAATCGGCTAATAGGCGCGCTGCGGTGGCACGGCTACAACATCTCGATGGAGACCGCCGGCACCGAGTCGCTGCGCGAGATGCTGTTGGTGCATCACTACGTCAACATGATCGTAGACTTTAAGATGCAATCCGCGTGCGCGGCGAAGGGCAACTGGCAGCAAAACTGGCCACTCCTTGCAACAACCGACGTCGTGAAGTTTGTCGTAAAATTAGATGACATGCAAAAGCTTCCTGATATCGTGCGCAACATGCGGCAAGCGTGGGAATGCAAAGCGCGCATGGTATTTTCCCCTGTATGGGAGCAACAGTCGCAACTGGAGCAGTTCATGCAGCGAGCACACGTGCACAATTTTGTCGACCATAACATTGGTATAAACCTGCAGATGCACAAGTTCATCTGGCCCAATAACGTTCGGGATGAGGAAGGAGAGCAGCATGTTTCAGTGGATTCGCCGGTGGCGGGAACGCCGGGCAGCAGCAAAGCTCCCTAAGCACGATTTTACCGGTGCGCGTACCGGGCGTATTTCAAGCCAAGACGGCTGGGTGCCCCCGCCGCACAACATTTCGCCACCACTGTCGCCTGAGGAACGTGAGCATATGCGCGTGATTCGCAGCGCGCTGATTAGTGTTGGTCCGTCATACATTAAACCAACCCCTACATTTAACCGGCGTATCTATCCGCGCAGCGTTGGCCCCTACGTACCAACACGGCCTCAAATTCCGTTGAGCAACAGCGCTCGTATAACACCCCCGAGCGATGCGCGGCGCGACTCGCTTATGGATCCAACTGACCCGCTGTCGCCTTTGAATCCGTTGAACCCGTTTAATGCGCTGAATCCGCTCTCGCCGCTGCACCAGTCAACGTTGTCGAGCGATCCCGCACCCTCGCACTGCGAACCCACACACCACCGCAGCGACTCCTCGTCCTCTTCGTGGTCTGACAGCAGCAGTTCGTCCTCGTGGTCTGATTCCAGTTCCAGCAGCTGCGACAGCAGTAGCTCCAGTTCCTCAGACTCCTCATCCTGGTAACACAACAACATGAAAGCAAAAACAATCAAAGCCATCCTGCGCAAAAGGATTGACGCCTGGCTCAATACGATCGAGGACGAGGCGGTGCGCAAGCTCGTAAAGAACCGCACCATCGTAACCGGCGGTTGCATCGCCAGCATGTTGTTGCGCGAGCCGGTGAATGATTTTGATGTGTACTTCACCGACTACGAAACAACACTGGCGGTGGCGAAGTATTACGTCGACCGCTTCAAAGCCGCGCCTAACAAAGGCATTCCGGTGTCGATGTTTGTATGCGACGGCAGCCCCGAGGATAAGTATGCGTGGGGTGATTACCCGCAAGAGATCCTCGACACCCGTGGCCGCCCGGATACGGAACCGGAAGGACACGTGCGCCGCGTACGCATCGTGGCAAAGTCAGCGGGTGTGGCGGGCGAGCTGAAAGAGGGCGAGAAGGCGAAGGATTATCAATACTTCGAAGCGCGGCCCGACAACGAGGCGGCTGACTACGTACGCGGTGTCGTACAAGACCCCGCCGATGTGGAGGACTTGGTTGAGGACATCGAGGCGAAGCTGCCTACGGATGAGGACGACACCAAGCCTAAGTACCGGCCAGTGTTTCTTTCCACGAATGCCATCACGCTGTCGCACAAGATACAAATCGTGCTGCGGTTTTACGGTGATGCGGATGAGATCCACAAGAATTTTGACTTCGCGCACTGCACCTCGTACTGGACCTCGAAGGACGACAATTTGGTCCTGCGTCCGCACGCGATGGAAGCGCTGTTGACCAAGGAGCTGCGCTACATCGGCAGCAAGTACCCGGTGTGCTCGCTGATTCGGGTGCGCAAGTTCCTACAGCGCGGCTGGACAGTGAATGCCGGGCAGATCGTGAAGATGGCCATGCAGGTGTCGGAGTTGGATTTGACCGACGTGAAAGTCCTACAGGACCAACTCACCGGTGTGGATGTTGCCTACTTCTGCCAACTCGTGGAGCGCGTAAAAGAGAGCGATCCTGAGAAAGTTAACTCGGCCTATATAATAGAAATTATCGACCGGATGTTCTAACATGGTAGCTGCCGAGCGTGCTGAATTATACACGGGGTGGATGGTACTGGCGGTGCTCGCCGCGAGTGCGGTCGTAGTCGTTTACGACCGCGCGCACCCACACGCGCCCGTCGCTACCGAGCTGCAAGCAAACTGCCCGGCTTATAAAGCACGCATCCGGCAGTTGAACCAGCGCGAGGGGCTCGTTGACCTTACCATATCCGAGGACCGAGAGCGTGCCGCTGACTCTCAATACGTGCGCCGATGGTGCATAAGTCCTTGATTTAAAATCCCTTTATACGCATGCGTAATTTGGTATTGCATTAGTATATAGACTATTTTACTATGCTCTCCACGCAACGCAGATTCACCCGGAGTTCCGCACACATGCCTACTGTCGCTCAACGCATCGTCGAGGAATTGCAGCAACAGCGCGAGCTACTGTTGTCGTTCCGCACCGGTCCCGGCAACTACGACATCACCGGGCTGTTCAACGAGCTGACCCGGCGCAACGGACGCCCGCTCGACGCAACGGCGCTGCAGTACTGGGGCCAGCAAATTGTTGCCGTGCTGCGCGAAGTGGAAGACGCGGCGGGCCTCGCTAAAAACCAAGCCGCTTTCAAAAAGCTGTACGCAGCCGTAAAGGCAGCACAGCGATGATATTCAAAATCGCACAGTACCTCATGTACCTCGCTATTGCGGGCGCGTTCATCTGTATGTTTGTTGTCGCTGCCTGCTTCCCGCACTAAACCAACAGTCTACCGGAGTTCCTAACATGACCAACGACAAAGTTCTCAGCAAAATCCGCAAGATGCTAGAGCTTGCTGGCAATGCGGGCGCGACCGAGGGCGAACGCGCAAACGCGCTCTCACAAGCCCACAAGTGGATCGCGAAATACAACATCGACATGGCGACTGCCATGCAAGGTGTCGGGGAAGCGAGGAACGCAGCGGCGGACGAAAAGCGCACGCAAACCTGCGAGAAATACTTTGGCGAGGTGTGGGCGCGGCAGGTCTCGCACGCTATCGGGGGTCTCTTTTTCTGCAAATACTTCTTCGCGAGCCTTGGCGCCAACACCTCGAACGTGCTTCACACCTTCGTCGGACGCGAGTCCAACACCGTCACGGCGATGGAAGTCGCGCGCTACGTCGTGAATTCGATCTACAAAGAGGCGATGACCTACAAGCGCGATCACGGCCTCCATTACAGCGACTATCGCGCGTTTGCGAACGGCGCAATGAAAAAGGTAGTCGCGCGGTGCTTTCAACTAAAGGACAAACCGGAAGTGGAGGAGGAACAAAAGCAGCTTACGAACGGAGCAGGCACCGCGCTCGTACTCGCCAACTTCTACAAAACGGAAGAGGAAGCCAACGCCGAATACGTCAAGCGGCTGTTGGGCGAACTGCGCAAGTCAAAGGGGCACACGAAAGCACTTAGGAATCGTGACGCCATTAACGCAGGTTACGCGTATGGCGATAAGGTGTCGCTGAATCCACAGCTTGGCGGTGCTAAACCGGCCGCCGAATCTCAGCGCCTCACCAAATAAGGTATAACATCGCCATGCCTGCCCAAACACAATCCGACATCATCTTCACCCTCCTCGGTAAGTTCATTGCCGAGGAGGTGTCGAGCAAAAGCGTAGCTCTCGCCGCCGGCAGTCCGATGGCGCAGGAGTGGCGAGACCTACGCATAGCATGTGGGGTATTCGGATACCCCACAGCCAAAGAAGTGGAGGTAAAACTACGCGAAATTCTATACGCTGGACACGAAAACAAACATGCCAAAGCACTCGTGCGCGTCGCCACGCTGATATCGTCGGGCAACGCAGCCGAGGCACTTGCTATTACACAAGAGGCCCTTAAATGAGTACCAAGCACGTTACTCCTCGGGACGTCACAAAGGAACTACGACCCCTCATGCGCCTATCCCTAGATCAGGGTTGGCGACACGAACGCACATCCAACAACCACATAAAGTGGATTTCACCCACAGGAGGACTCGTACACAGCGGACAAATACGCGGCTCGGGCGACTTTCGCGCGCTGCGCAATCTCAAGTCAGATCTCGTCAAAAACGGACTACGAGTAGAGGAGGAAGGAAGAACCGTGTCCGCCGGTTGTTGCCCGCACGGTATTAGTTACCGCGAGCTGGCGAAAGGTATAAGAATCTGCGAAGCATGCGTCGACGCGTCCAAAACACCGCTCGGCCAGACTGTGCAAGCGCTCGCTGAGGCTGGGATCGCGGGCGAGGCGGTAGCAACCGCCGGCCCCACACCCACGACGCTCGGGGAGGCGATCCGGGCCGCAATGCATCCGGAGCAAACCGTGGTCGTCGTAACGGACACAGATGCCACCGTTCTCGAACGCAACGCCACCGAAAACACGCGCACGATTGAAGTGCGTGCGGTCGTGCAGGCGGTACTCGCAGCGCTACCCACTCGACAGTTTCGTACCGAGCAAATTATCACGCAGGCACGAGGACGGCTCGGGAACGTCGCCTCGCGCGAAGTTAGTTACGCGTTGCGTGTGCTGAAAGCGAAAGGCGTAGTTGTAAACCGCCGGCACGGCGTGTGGCAGTGGGCATGTGTGACGGAGTTCGACCTTGCCTCCATTAATGTGCCTGCCACGCCTCCCGCACTTGCTACACCCCCTCCGGTACAAACAACACTTATTGAGGAATCCACTATGGCCGCCACCGTGACACCGATAACCACAACCCAACAACCCGTAGCCCCTGCGCCAAAAACCGCTGTAACACCCGCTGTGTCTAGCACAGACGACGATCTACGAGTCATTGACGATGCGCTCGAAGCGTTGTCGAAAGTCGAGCAGGTGTTCCGACGCTACAAGAAGCGCATCGAAAAGGGCCGGGCGATGCAAGCGGCGCTCGATGCATTTAAGGCGGCTGTCACTGAGGACGAGGAATAAGGTCGATGCCTATGGCTCCCCACGGTGCGGGCCCTTGCTACGTGTGCGGACGTACGCACCCTGGGGAGCTTTGTGACGGAACAAAGATAAAGGTTTGCAATACCCGGCACTGTACGGTAACGGATGCAATCTTTACCTGCCAGGGCTGCGCCGCGAAGTGCTGCTGCCACACGTGCGCGGTGTCGCTTGCAGACGGGTTATTCTGCTACGACTGCCGCCCGGCGGTAGACGACCGAATACTAGGCTAGATTCTACGCTTGCATCCTAGATAGATAGTCTATATACTATTCCCACAGTAACCGGAGTCCACGCCATGTTTAACGTCACCCTTCGTAGCTTGCCCATGTCCGCTTTCTCAGGTCCGCGCAAGCGTTGTGCAAAAGCAACCAAAACCGTTGCTAAGCGCGAGAAGAAGGCAAAGGTGCGCAAATGAGCACCACCCATACATTTTACGCCAGCACGTGTCCTTCATGCACTCGCATGCCGAATAGCCCCGGTCTGCAAGCTCGTAACGAGCGGGGCCGGCTAGTGCAGGGCTGCGTGGATGAATTCCATACAGGACACGTTATGGGTGAAGCTGCTATTTGGCATAATCGTCCCGAAGCTAAAAAACTGCGCGCTGCCCTCAAATTGGGGCGGCGAGGCGGCGTCACGCTTTTTGCACCGGCTGCTAGAATCTCGCTTGCACCTTAGGTAATTAGTCTATATACTATCCCTACGTTATCAAAACAGCCCGGAGTTACCGCCCCCATGTCCGCTAAGCACCTGCCCATCGAAAAGAACGGCAAAACCGTCCCGGCTTGCGATACGCAGAAAAAGAATACCGCACACCTGCGATTTTCTACGGACGGTCAAACTTCTTGCCGACGCTGCATGCGCGTCGCCGGCTACAACTACAACCCTTAACGCTATTTCCACAGTAACCGGAGCCCGTATCATGTCCGTATTTGAACTAGGGTATACGCTCGACGAATTCACCGCCGAGGTGAATCGCGAGTCTCGGATCCAGTACACCACCGAGCAGACGGCACCGTTTTGGAATCGGGGCCAATCCCCCGCCCATGCACGTGCCGTGCTGTCGCGTAGGGGAGTGTAAGACCATGTCCAACGTACGGCGGCCTAAACACACGGTGCAAGAATATCTTGCACTGCAAAAAGACCCGGCAGCTATGCAAGCTGCTGCAGAAACGACGCGCCGGCTGTTTAGCGCGGTACAGCACCACGATCTCGAGTGTCCTTGCGAGCACTGCGTGGAGTACAGCGAAGCCGCTAATATCCTGTATGCGGACGTTACAGAGGAGTTAAACGGATGACCGCCCCTACCTACGCCTCGGTTCTCTTTAACTGCGACAACGAGCACAAAACGATCGTCAGCGAGCTAAGTACGCTTACGCACGGCGGTACGATTGAGCATCTTGCCGGTGCGCTCGACAACGGCTGTGACGGATTCGCTATCCGCAGCGACCAGGGCAAGCTCGCTGTATTCCAAATACAGCGCACGCATCGCGACGCGGACAATGACGTTACGCACTGGACCTTTGAACCCACGAATGCCACGCTACGCGCTTCTCCGCGTCTTACAGGCTATATCGTAACGGTGCTCAATGACTAACTTCGACGCTGCGCCCCCGTGCGCAATTTGTAGTAATCACCGCGATGCGAATGTGCATTTAGCGCAGTACCGTTACAGCGGTTATCACGAGTACAGCGCGCAGCTACCTATTATCGACGCACCTGCGATTGCGCAAGAGCAATTTCCACCACCGAAGGAGTTCCCATCCATGTCCACCCCTGAAACAGTCGATTTGAGCGACGAACCGACGCGCGCTAGCAGCCCGAAACCGAGCGAATGCAAATACCCTGAAGTCGTCGTGGCGCTAGTCGGCGGCGACGGCAACGCGTGCGCTGTGCTCGGCGCAGTGCAAAAGGCGCTGCGCCGAGCGGGCGTAGCGAGAGAGGAGATTTCGCAGTACATCGCAGAGGCGACAAATGGCGACTACGACCACCTACTTGCTACGACGATGCGATGGGTAACAGCCAAATAGGAGGTCGATTGGTCTGCACGGGTAGACGCCGCCGCCGGGCGGCGTTTTACTGAATCTCGACTTTTTTAAAATCTCCACTTGCAATTAGGAAAATAGTCTATATACTAATCCTCAGTCGATAACGTTTACCTAGTCCGGAGTTCCGTACCATGTCTTATCCGAACGTCCCCAAAGGTCTCCAAAACAAAGCCACCGGCGAACTGCGACAGATCCTTGTCAACGCGCTGCGTAAGTACAACCTTCCCGCTTCCTGGGGCAGCATCAACGGCAAAGACATCAAAAACGTCCGCAACCCAATCACACTCCTCGAGCGCATCGACGAGCTATGCAACGAGTTCGCCCTGAATGTTAGCGATAGCGGCGAGCTGTTTCAGCCCCTCATCGATGCCAAGCGCGCGGAATGCCCTACCTACCGTATCGAAATTAGCGAGCAGCAACGCACGTTGTTGGAGCGAGCCGCGAAGGCGCTCATCAACAACGGTGTGCTCACGATACCACAACGCAATGAACTGGAAGCGTTACGCGACATGCTCGCGGCACTACCCGGCACCGGCAAACCCGGCGATCTACACGGTTTTACGCTCTAACACACAACGACGACACCTCAGGAGACACAACATGAAAGTCGGTTCCACACTCGAGAAGATTGAGGCGGAAATTCACCGCCGCGTCGACGCCAAGCGCGATCTCATCGTGCCGGTAACGAAGATGCACTTTGATTTCGCAACCGTCGAGGTGCCGAATTCCGAACCCGCACACAGAATCTACATGGCGGTGGGTAACGAGCAGTTTGCCATCCAGCAGCACGCGCACCAGCAGCTGATCGAGTTCACGAAGATCCCCGGCGACTACTACAAGAAGTTGATGGCCGAGGATCCAGAGCTGCTCGTGACCAATCTCAACCGTCGCGTACCGCGCGTGCCGGAAAAGCGCCGCATGGTACGCCTACTCGACAACAAAGTGCGCGCGGTGCTGTCGGACGGCTACCGCCGCTTTGATAACGAGGATTTTGCGGCCGCCATCGTGCCGTTGCTGAAGACAATGGACTTGCAGGTCCTCTCGGCCGAGCTGACCGACTCGCGACTGTACTTCAAAGCTGTCGACCAGGCTATTGCGGTCGACGTACCGACCGGTGTCGCGATGGGCGACGGGGGCCACACGATTTTTGACACGATCTGCCCGGCGCTGTCGATTGCTAACAGCGAAATCGGAATGGGCGCAGTCGTTGTTGAAACCGGCACTTACACGAAAGCATGCACGAACCTCGCGTTGTTTGGACCCACGAACGGCGGTATCCGCCGCAATCATGCCGGCGCGCGAGCGGAATTGTCCGACGACGTGTACGCACTGCTCACGGACGAAACGAAGCAACTTACGGACGCAGCGGTGTGGGCACAGATCCGCGATGTTATCAAGGGCGCGTGGAGCGAGGAACGTATCCGGGCGCGGGCCGCGAAGCTCGGGGAGACAACGAAGGACAAGATCGAGGACGTGGAGGAGGCGGTGGTAACACTCGCGAAGACCTACACGCTGTCACAGGACGAGCGCAAGGGCATCATGCACCAACTCATTCGCGGCGGCGATCTCACCCGCTACGGCATGCACTCGGCCGTAACGCGCTTCTCGCAGGACGTTGAGAACTACGACCGCGCAACGTTCCTCGAACAACTCGGCGGCAAGATTATCGACCTGCCGAAGAAGGACTGGAGTGCCATTAACAGAAAGGCGGCTTAACTGCAAGGCCAATACAGTGCGGAAACGGGAAATCGTTTCCGCACTGTAAGGAGTACACACGTGGAACTCAACACACTCGGATACGCGTGGTATGCATGGCATTTGCAGTACTTCGTGAAACCGGGTTTTTGTTATAGTTTTGATATTCGTCGCAGCCCTCACCGCCACATGCACGCCCTCGGCTGCGGGTATCGCACAGCAATGGCTGTCGCAACCTTCCGCAAGCGCCAGGTATAGTCTCAATAGCACGGGGCACACAGTGTCCGTTGTCCTGAGAATATTTCCCCCCGTATCCTTAGTAACCGTCCGGGCGATAACGCCCGGCGTGCTCTTACACTAAGGAGACCGCATGTCCAAGTGCACCTGCTTTAATGATAATGGTATGCCGCACGGGGATGGTGGATGCCTCGAACATCCGCGCTACATCCGTATTGCACTACTGCGTGCGAACCACCCCGACGAGCACAACCAGGTGTTTGCTTCCGAAGCACTCGTACATATGCACGACGGCAAACGCCTTTTCTACGACGTTACAGCGCGTGTACTGTGGTGGTTTGGACCCCTTCACGAATGCATGCACCCGGTACAGCCACGTGCGCACATAACCGTCCCCACAGCCGTGCACGTACACCTCACCCGTCACCACAAACACCCGCATGGACAGTGAAACGTTTGACTATCGCTGGGGTCGTAAGCTCACCGCGTTAAAAGGTTGGGCGGAATATGTTGACCTCAATTGGTCTCCCGACCGCGCCTACGGTTACGACGCACCCAAATGCAGTTGCGTGGTAGAAAATGGCGTTGTAATGCGCCAATGTTGGAAGCATTTCAACGAAACCTATTATGGATCTAGTAGTGCATCCGGTATAGGTAAATCAACAACAACGCACACCGGAGTTCACGACGATGCCGAAGTTACACGAAATCCTCGCGGCCGAAAAAATTCCAACCGCCGCGTGGAAGACGATGGTGCAAGAAACACTCAAAAAGTTCAAAGCACCGGACAGCTTTTTCCACGGGCACAGCAAAAGCCTGACGATGCTCGATCAGGAGGACCCGAAGTCGAAGGTAATCGAAGCGCAGAACCGTTCTGAGAAGCCGGTCACGACGACAGTCGCAGAGACGTTGGAATATGCCTTCGACCTGTTCGCGCGCAACGAGGACACGCAGTTACTGAAGAACCTCGGCAACGCCGAAGCACGCGGCACCATCTATTTGCACGGTGCGGTGCTCGCTGCCGATGTGCCAGTTGATTCGTTGCTCGGTATCGAGAGCCGGCTGCAGGAAGTGAAGCAGCTGTTGCTCGCCATGCCTACACTCGATGCGACCAAGCACTGGGACCGCGCCGACCACATCGGCGAGTATGTGTGGGAGATAAAGTACCCGGAGGAATCGGCAAAAACAGCGAAGACCGCCAAGGCGGTCACACTGTCGCCGGCCACGAAGGAACACCCGGCGAACGTACAGTTGGTGCACGAGGATGTGCCGGTGGGCAAGTTCACGACCATCGCGCGCTCGGGCGAGTGCACGGCGGCGGAGAAAGCGGAAGCGATCAAGAACATCGACCTGATCATCACTGAGGTGAAGCGGGCACGGGTGCGCACCAACGAGATCGAGGTGAAGGTGGCGACCATCGGCGATAAGCTGGTAAAAGCCATTCTCGAGCCGTTGCGGCGCGTGAATTTGTAACGAGTTGGTAGCGATAGCGTTTGTGATTGTGAACCTGAGTCGCGGTTGAAGAAACCGTAATTTGAGATTTACCAACACTGCGTTAGCGCGAGGCGCGAAATAGCCCTAAAAACATACTATCTCGGTAGACGCGGGTTCGAATCCCGTCCCCCGCCCCATATCACTATGCGGGGGTGGTGCAGCGGTTTAGCACAACTGGGTTAACTGTGATTGCGACAAACAAGGTAATTTCGCGGGTGCCCCCAGGGGCGGGTTCGTAACTACGGTAAATGATACGGATTCCGCCCCTCTATTAAGATAAGAGAGATACCAATAATGACAGTTAAAATTCTACCTCCTCTGAAACTGTGCACCCCACAGCAGCGCAAGTTTCTTACACAACGCCTCCACCAATCGCGTACGCCGTCGCACTACATCAGCTGGCGTGACAACGACCGTGACGCCGAAATGCCAAAGGACGTGCGCGCGGCGAAACGACTTCTGTTGCAGTGGCAAAAGCAGCGGCAGCGGATGGCCGACGCATCGAAAACTATCTTTAATCGCGCACACGAGGAGGCTAAAACAGCCATCCTGTTTAAAGGACCAGACGAGGCCCTACACGCAGTCGAGCGATACGAGCGGATGTGCCTCGAGGCGCGCGAGAAGGACTAGCGCTGCGGCTCTACTTCGGCTTGCAAAGCGCTGCACTGTCGATAGTGCTCCCAGTACTCGGCGGCAACGCGCACAAGTAGGCCGTTAATTCGTCTATCGCTGCCGTCGACAACGGTCGCATCAGTGGCTGGTCCACGACCGGTTTCGGGCAAGGCAATACTTGGGGGGCTGATATGCGTGGTGCGGTGGAGCAACCGATTAACGAGTTCGCCAGTAGCACCGAGGTTAGCCACATCCGCTGCGTGTTTCTTTGAAAGATCATCAATGACCTGCCTGTTATTCGCAAGCGTTGTATCTCGATCTGAGATCTGCCGAGCTAACGTCAGTGTAGCAAGTTTCTGGTCGGCGAGCTGTTGTGCGAGGTGCTGATTTTCGAGCGCCGTGTATTTGTTATGCCACCCATTCCCCCATACGTACAACGCCGTGAATGAGCCTATGAGCGTTGTAAGTGCGATCGCAGCCGCGATAAGCCGCGCTTGTGTGAACATACTTACAACCTATGTTTGTGATACAGGCACTGTGGTCCCCGGCGGTCCTGATACGGAAGTGGCTGTGGTTGTAGTGGACGCCACAGTAGTCACCCCGTTCCAGTCGCGCCCGCCGCGAGTGTAGGTATCAAATACGAATTTTAAAAAGCTGTTGATTGCCACAAAAGCAATGGAAGCAAAGCCCGACGCTTCGAGTTGGTGCATGGCGGTCGGGGAGTTAATATACCACATAACGAGTATGTAATCCATCCACACCGTCCAAACAAAACACGCGCTAAGAAACAAGCGCGGGAATATCCGTAGCGAGTCAATTGTTTCCGCAATATCAAGCCAGTGATGCTTAGCTTTCATCGCGTGTCCTTATATGCCCGCTCAATTCTATCAGCGAGCACAGCGACTTTCGTCGTCAGCAACCCAACCACATCGCGCATCGCATGTCGTTCGGTGCGCTCAACGGCGGCGTTATCCTGGAACTGCCGCATTGCTTCACCAAACACGCGCTTGTTGTCTTCGTGCATTTCGCGCCGTTCTATGGCCATCTTTTCGAGCTTTTTATCCAACTCCTCGCGCGTCACCATATTGCCCATGGCGTTTTCCACGCTGTCGATTTTCTCGGAGAGTTTGTCCACACGTCCTGCATGGCGCAACACGATTAATTGAAGGCAGGTGATGAGCAGCGCCCACAAGCCGAGCGCTATGAGACTCCAACTTGGTCCGGCATCGCCCGGATTAACTGGTGTCACGTTGTGTACCGTCCTTGGTCGTCGTAGATAAAATACAGCCACTTCGGGGTCTGTGTCGTCGCTAGGCGATGCCAGCGGCGGCCACTGATTGCTGTTGACCGATCCTTGGTCGGAATCCACCCCACTATTTCCTCATGCCAAAGGACTCTTAGGTCCTCGCCATGCTGCCTATAGTATAATTCCACATCGAATATAACACTGGACTTTCTGCAAATCATGGAACGCGAGCCCGTTGATTTTACAAAAGGTGCTGAGGAAGTGATCCGCGTGTTGGCAGACGGGAGCAGTTCCGCACGCAAGATACTTAAGGCGCTGCTGAAGACGCAGGACCCGATGAACTCCTTCATCGACCTTGCCGACATGGAAATGCGCGGCAACCAAATTGCCGTTGCCTTCTTGTACCACGGCGGCGACATACAGCGTTTCACACAGGCGCTGCTGGACCGCGATCCGGAAATGGTCAAGTACGTCAACGCAACCGTAACCGGCGTGCCGCCGTGTCGGCGCGGCCCGGATCAAAAGCGCATCTCGCCTGCTGACTTCGCTGTTCAGAGCGCACTGCAAGCGCAAAAGATGGACAAGGTCACCGAGCGCATGGATGAGGGCGCCGAGCACGTACACAATTTCTTCCTCGGCCTGTTGAAACAAATGCAGGCGAGCCGCAAATTCACCACCAATATGCGGGTGAACTTAGGCCTCGAGGGCGGGTACATGGGCGTGTTTGTTATCCGCCTCGCGGAGTTGGTAGATGCAGAAGGCAAGCCGTACGGGCAGCAGCCGCAGGATGAGGCGAAAGCGGTGCAAGAGACTTACGAGCAGATTGCGAAAGAACGCGGCGATGTCGCGCCGTTGCCCGAAGATGTACAAAAAGCCATAAACGAGGGTCGTTGGTAATGCTGTCAATCACTGAAATCATGTCCGCCAAAGCCTACCACGAGCGCGGATTGCCGCCGGGGGCGATGCGTCGGTGGGCCTTTCTCGTAACGCCCGAGGAGTTGGCAAGCCTCGTCGACGAGTGTGGGAAGCGACCGGAATTGGGGCTAACACTCGAACCGCAGCAAGCGGCTGATATTAAGGCCGGACGCGCAGCGCTGCATGTTAACGGGCTGATGATCATCCCGGAGTTGATGTCGCCGGAGGACTCCAGCGCGCAGTTTGTCAGCATGATGGATCTTCCGCCGGGCAGTGCATGAACACGTGGGTAGTATCGATTGGTATGCTTGTGTGCTGGGCGATTATTTGGTTCGTACTGCGCCCCTTTGTACAACAGGAGTTAGCGCGGCGAGCCTCGCGCCACCATCGCCCGCAGCCGCAGGAGCTGTGGTTGCAAGACCACGACATGCTGCTGTACATCACAAACGTAGGTCCGAACGGTGTGTCTATCGCCTACTACAACGGGCGAACGATTGAACAGTGGACGGATAGCTGGGGGGACTGGGAGCGGCGCTTACACGCGCGCACAGTCATTTTTACGGGCAAGAAAAGTTTGCTCGCTCCCGGCGCTTAAGGTATAGCTCAGGAAGGTAAAAGAAAATGGAAAAATGGGAACGGGAGGCTAAAACCTTCGCAAAATGGTGGCACACGGGACAGTACCGTAAGTATACCAACGACACCGTGCCGTACTACCTGCACTGCGGTGCGGTTGCGCGGTTGCTGAAAACACACGTACCTAGCGCGACGCGCGAAATGATTATCGCAGCGTGGTTACACGACACGCTCGAGGACACGGATGTTACGGCGCTTGAAATCTACAATACCTTTGGCTCCGTGGTGCTACAGCACGTCGAGGATCTTACCGAGCGTAAGTACCCCGGCTGCGGTCGACGCGAACGCAAAGAGCGGGAACTCGCACGACTTTCGCAAGTCTCGATTGGATCTAAAACTATTAAGTTAGCTGATCTACTCGACAATGCGAAGGATATACTCGAGAAGGACAAGGATTTTGCGGTGGTGTACTTGCGCGAGAAACGCGACTTACTTACCTACGCGCTAAAGGACGGCGATCCGGTGCTGTGGGCGTTGTGCGATCGCGTGGTGGAAGACGGTTTAAAACTGTTGTCAGAATTTAAGGGGATTTCCAGCATGAAAACGGGCTTAACAGATATCACGTTAATTGTCGATAGATCCGGATCGATGAATAAGATTTACAATGACACCATTGGCGGTCTCAATTCCTTTTTGCAATCGCAGCGCGCCGTGGAAGGCGAGGCAGTGTTTTCTGCCGTACAGTTTGATGATAAGTACGAACAGGTCGTGACAGGCATCGACATACAACGCGTAACGAATTTCACGCCTGGGTATGACTTTATGCCACGCGGTTCCACAGCACTGTACGATGCGCTGGGACGCACTATTACGGCTATTGGCGCGCGGTTGAAGGCGTTGTCTGAAGAGGCGCGGCCTGAACGCGTAATGGTCGTGATCGTTACCGACGGCAAAGAGAACGCGAGCGAGGAATTTACCAAGAAGCAGGTGTTTGATATGATTAAACACCAAACCGACGTGTACAAGTGGGACTTTACCTACATCGGCGCAAACCAGGATTCCATGCAGTCTGGAGCTGCTATCGGCATCGCTGCGAGCAAAACGATGGATTACTCGCATACAGGTGTAGGCGCACGGGGTGCCTTCGCTGCTGCATCTAACTACACGCACAGTTTCCGGGCCGCCCCAACCCGCGAGGCTGCGAGTGCGAGTGCATTCACGGCCGAGGATCGCAAAGCGGCGGCGGGCGATAGTGCGGGACTTAAGCCGGACAGTACCGTTTAATAACACCCGCACTCCTCCTCTCTTATCATAGAAGGGTAACGTATGGTCACTGCAGTAAAGGTACAAGGTAATGCGCTCGTAGACGGCGACGGTACGCCGCTACAGCTGCGCGGTGTAAACTGTTCGGCGCTCGAATTCGTGGCGATCCAATACGCCTCCGCATCCCCCAAAACCAACTTCGATAACTGGGGCGGCCAAAAGCCGAATCTCAGCGCTGTCAAGTCCTGGGGCGCCAACAGCATCCGTGTGCCTCTCAACGAGCAAAGTTACCTTGGACTCGTATGCACTGACCAAACCGGTGCGCAACTTTTGGCAGATCCGGGCGGTAACTACCGCAGTGCTGTGAAAGCGATCGTGGACAGTGCGACCGCATTGGGGTTGGCGGTGATTTTGGACTTGCACAAGAACACCGCCAACTTCACACCGGCCGGCGCCAGTACGGCAGTGCCTGGCTTGTCCAACACGAGCGGACAGTCGGAGATGGCGGATGCCGACCACAGCTACGACTTCTGGTCGGCGGTTGCGAACGATTACAAAACCTACCCCAACGTGCTGTTTGACCTCTTTAACGAGCCGCATATTGACAATTTCCAAAATCCCAGCACTTTCTCACCAAACCCCGGCACTAGCTTGCCGGCAGGACTGAACACCGAAGCGGCATGGGCGTGGGCTGTGTGGCGCGACGGGGGCACCGGTAAGCTGATCTACGCCAACAACCAGACCTACTCGCAGAACTATGCCTCTGCCGGCATGCAGGCCATGTTGGATGCCGTGCGCGCGACCGGCGCCACGAACATATGCATGGCGGGCGGGGTATCGTGGGCGCAAGACCTTGCGTTGTGGACGCAGTTTTGTCCCATCGATCCGATCAAACAACTGGCGTGCTCGTGGCATGCGTACCCGAGCCAACAGAACCCCGCCTACCCGAGCTATCCGCCGGGCACGTGGTGGGGGCAGCCGAAGGGCTCGTTTGATTACGCAGCCGACATTCTCGCCGCCGGCTACCCGATCATTATCGGCGAAACAGGAGACGATCCCAACAACCAACTCATGCCTGTACTGTTGCCGTGGGCGGATGCGCACAAAGTATCTGTTACCGCGTGGACATGGGATGTGGGGTGGGGGAATGATTCACTCATTGCGGATGCGAGTGGCACACCTGTAAACACCGGCATCGCGTACAAACAATGGCTTCAAACGCACACCTCCGGAGGTACTCCTGTGTCCACTACCCAAAATGCAGCCCTGTCGATCGCCTACAACAGCGTGGCCGGTTTCCCGGCGGGCAGCGTCGTTGACCACATCAACGTTGCACTTACGGCGAAAAACAACACCGCCAACACCCCGCCTGCCAAAAACGTCGCGCCCGGCACTGCCAATGTGACCTTCACAGGACTCGCACCGGACACGTACCAAATTGCCGTGCAAGCAATGCCAGCGACGGGCAGCGGGTTTGGCACGCCGGCAAGCGGCTCGATTACCATTACGCAAGTCAACACCACTATCTCGTTGTCGCTGCCAAGCACTGTCACTGCTACACAGCCGTAATGGGTCTTCGAACGACCGTTGCAGGATTGGAACAGTGGGCAATCTTGCGCGACGTGTCACTGGATTTGCCCAAGCCGGGTGTGCTCAAAGCATGTCCGTTTTGCGGGCATCCGGCCGCATTTGCTGACAATAGCAAGCGCTACCAAGGACACGACAAGTACGTTATTGCCGTGTCCTGTTCCAACACGAGCTGCGGTGTGGTGACGCCGGGTCACTACACCACACGAGAGACTGCGGCCGAGGCGTGGAACCGGCGCGTGTAACAATTCGGTGACATTTGGTGTTGGATCACCCGGATGGAATCGAACCATCATGTACGATGTTCAAAGCATCGTTGGGATACCAGTAACCCACAGGTGAAAAATGAGTCGATTTGAACGTGTGGTGATCCAACTGCTGATCATTATCGCTAATAGGGTAGCGCGCAGTGCATCACCTGCAGACAGAATAAACATCGATCACGACGGGTGGCCGATGTACGGCGACAAACCCTTTTAAATGGATCAGGCGGTTGGAATCGAACCAACGTGAACTGCGTTCAGAGCGCAGTGGGGATGCCAGCAACCCACACCTGAGAATTTCTATGACAACAGAGAAAACTGCTATTTGCGGAGCGATCCGGCCTCAAGAAAAGCCTACGTGCCGACGTTCGCAAAAGATTGGCGGGCCGCGCTATGTTTGTGGACGCGAACCGAAGCACGAGGGGCCGTGCGGCTGCTGGCGGTTTTTGTCGCAGGTCGCTGCTGCGAAATTGGCGGGAAGGTAAGGAGTTGCACCCTACTTTTGGGGTTTGGAGTCCCATAGCTCGCTCCGAGCACCGACCCGTGAAACTATGCCTATCTACGGTAGTCTAACACTACGCGCACGAATACTGGCAAACGATGAGCCGGCGTGGTTGAAAAAGCACGCACGCCGCGATTACATCGTGCAAGTACATCTTGCCACACCACGCTGGTACTCGCGTAAAGAAGTCGTACGGCTTAAGCAGAAGGCGCACGAGCTGTCGAAAGCGAAACGACGCAAGTACGTACTGGACCACATCATCCCCCTCACACACAAGCGCGTATGCGGTTTAAACGTACACCACAATATGCAAATCATCGATGCCGGCACGAATGCGCGCAAATCCAATCACTGGTGCGAGTGGCACGGGGAGTTATTCGCGGAACCTGAGCAGTTTCCACTGTTTCGATAGCGTGCCGGGCGCCGCGTGCCCATCGGTGCTAGGAAGTTTTGTGGCCCGCAAGCGGGGAAGATTCCTACGACGGGACGCCCATGCACTCTGGCGGAAGGCAGTGAACTCGAATCACAAACGCTTATCGCGTTCCATCCGCTTTCCAAGCGGCTCGAGGCCCTGCCTCGTTTACCTTCCAATGTTGGCGGATACCGTAGGAGTCGAACCTACACGGCCCGTTAAGACCCTAACACCGCTTTCAAGGCGGGCGAGCGCGCCAGTGCGGGTATCCGAAAAGTAGGTGAGGCCCGGTGCAGCGGATAGCACTTGGACAGGTGCGTCCACACCGGGGGTCACCGAGCAGCTGAACCGGAACTGCGCTTGTTCCTTACTGGCCTTTCGGCCGGTTCGTTTGCGAGTATAAGGGCACTTGCGCGCGGGTGCAGTCGCTTACTGCACCTTGCGTCACGACCAACGCGCAGCAGGAGCGACACTGCCGCCATGGCGTCTAGCAAGTGTTTTCTGGCGGATGGCAATGGAGTCGAACCACAAGCGCTTGCGCACTCCATCTGTTTTCGAGGCAGTGCTGACACCGTGTCAGTTTACCATCCGTAAAATCTAAGGCGGTTAGGTTTAAGTAGGGGGCAAACCCTTACCCGGCGCCGGGCCCAGCATCACCGCAAGCCCCTACCAGTCTTGACCAGCAAGTACCGGTAGGAATGTTTGGCGGAAAGCAGTGTACTCGAAACACACACCCGTTAGGATGCCCTCTGTTTAGCAAACAGGTACGAGCGCCTGCCCGTTTTACTTTCCGTAAATTGGTCCCCGCAGCAGCTTGGGGAGCTGCGACCGTCCGGTTAAAAGCCGGATGCTCTTCACCCGTGTGAGCTATACGAGGAATGTTTGGTGCTCAGTGATGGAGTTGAACCATCTATCTCCGCGTTACGAATGCGGCGCATCGCCGGCAATGCTTACCGAGCTTATCGGAATAAGAAGACTGTACCAAACATGCTCGCACCATCGGCAGCAAAACACCGCGCGCCATCCTCGTAGTCGTTTGCCGCACTGTCTGCAGTTCATGTTGGAATTATACATGGAGCCCCACGTTGGACTTGCGCCAACCCTCGCTACTTACAAGGCAGCTACACCGCTATCTGTGTTTGTAGGGCGAAAAGTACCGCCGAGCCCCTGTGCACACGCAGGTATTGGAAAGGCCCGGCGGATTTTGCAATTAGAACCAGACGCTGGCGCCTTTACTGGCCTTTCGGCCGGTTCAATATGCATACTAACATGTTGGTGCCTCACCGACGAATTGCACGTCGCGCCTCATCTTTACCAAAGATGCGTTCCGCTCGCAGAACTTGAGAGGCAGTAAATTGGCCTCCACGGTTGGACTCGAACCAACAACAGCAAGCCTTCGGAGGGCTCGCGCCGTATCCGACGGCGTGGAGTTTAAAGTGGCACCCCCGGTTGGACTCGAACCAACATATCTGCCGTTCGTAGCGGCGGATCCTTGTTCCGAAGGCAGGGGCGTAGAAAACTGTCCGGCGGCAGTAGGCGCGAGTACGGCTTGCGCTTTCGCCGCGCACTTACCTTAAAGGCCTGCCGGTATGGCCGTTACACCGGTTTGTAAAGGGCTTGGTAGTAAAATAAATGGTTTAGCGTGTCTGAACACAGGCGCTCGCACACTGCCACACCACCGGCCAATAACCACCCTTTGTTTAGGTAGTCAGTGACTTCGTTATTAAAGTACTGCAAGTTTGTGTTACTTACTACGATGTATTTCAATGTTGGTACTCGATGTAGGATTTGAACCTAACCCGTTGCAGCCAGTCCGACCGCTCTCGCACGCTTATAAGGCGCACCCGCACACCAGTGCTATCGAGTATTGCTCCTTTCCGAGGGGCGGCGGGCAGTGTAGTTAGCGACGCTACACTGAGTTGGGAGCTACCCAACCAACCCCGCAGGCCCCTCGTACTTCTTTGTTGCGGTAGCTGGACTTGCACCAGCCTTAAATCGGCTTATGAAACCGTGGCGAAACTACCTTCGACCATATACCGCAAAATTGTGCCCGCTTCGCTTTTCATTTCGTGGCAACGGACTAACACGCGGTGGCACCTATCAGCTCCCTACATGCATGCAACGCATTTGGGCGGGGATGGAGGCAGGGGTTAGGGAATGCGCATGTCTAGAATACGCCAATACACCTAAAGCCGTACCAACACCCCCATACCTGGTAGCGGGAGAGGGATTCGAACCCCCGACCTTCTGGTTATGAGCCAGACGAGCTACCTCTGCTCTATCCCGCATCAAACAATGCCGCGTTCCTCTTATATACCGGATACGCGGCCAACCCGGTATTGCAATTCGAGGAGGTGCTGTTGGGACTATCCTACAGGAGAACAAAGGACAGACCGGACTTATGGACGCTACGTGTCCCAACAGCACCGACAACCGAACTATACAGCGAACTTTGAATTGGTGCCTCGAGAAGTGCTCGCACCTTCGTATCTGGGTTTTCAGGCCAGCGCTACTCTGTCTCAGCTATCGAGGCAAATACTGGTCCTCACGGCTGGACTTGCACCAGCACGCCGGTTAAGGCACAGCGTTCTCAACACTGCGTGTCTGCTGTTTCACCACGCGAGGAATAGTTTCAACGGATCGTTTCAATAGTCTTACCATCCTCGTTCATAATGTAGGCGACGTTGTAGGAACAGGACTGGTCCATTCCCACTGTTACCTCTGTAGTTTCACCCGGTGCGTCGCCGCACTGTATAACCGCGCACAAGTTTTCCTTGTACGTTACGTGGACGGCTTTCGCCTCACGCACTGATATCGCTTCTGTGTATGAGGGCTTAGCGGGCGCTTCTGGCCCGTACTTATAGAATTTTACTGTCAACATAGTCTACTCGTCCTACTACTGCTAAGAAACTGGTACCTCTGGTGAGAGTTGCACTCACACACCTTGCGGCGCCGGAATTTGAAGCCGGTGCGTCTGCTGTTCCGCCACAGAGGCAAAAGTTGGTATCCCCGGCGGGAGTTGCACCCGCAGTTGAACGGATTTTAAGTCCGCTGTGTCTGCTATTCCACCACGAGGATGAATGGGCACCCACGGTTGGAGTCGAACCAACGCTGGTAGCTTAGGAGGCCACTTTCGTTCCGCCGACGTGGGTATCACAGATGAACAGTACCTGCGACTACGGTAATGGCGAGGATAAGGCAGATCAGCAGCACCGCAATGTGCAGCAGTGGGCCCGGTTTGCCTATCATCGACATGATCGTGATGATCGCAGCGGCGATCAAAAATACGAGAACGAGAATTGCAGCAGCACTCATGTTGGAAACTCCTTTTCTAACACGGGTGGGCGGTAGCAAGTAACGCTCCCGACACAGCTGGCACCCTCGGTTGGAGTCGAACCAACAGTCTGCGGCTTAGAAGGCGCGCTACCGATCCGGCCGGCGAGGGCGAAGGGTGGAGCGGAAAATGGGAGTCGAACCCATCAGCGGCGTCGTTGGCAACGATACCTCACACCATGTGCATCCGCATGTTCAGTTCTTTCGTCCGTCCCACTGTTGCATTATGGGCAACCACCCGAGAGGATTTGCCGCTACCTCTGACATCTCCCACTTAAAGGAGGGAGCGCTCTGGTGCTCTGAGCTACGAGTGTTATCAACAGTCGCCACGAAAGAATTTGGTGCATGCTGTTGGATTCGAACCAACTGCCTCCCGGTTATCAGCCGGGTGCGCATCCGTATGTGCCTCGCATGCGAAATAGATGTGGGTATTTGTCCGGCACCCACCGAGCCGTGCGGCTATTGCAGCGTAACCGCGACACCTCCAGCGCTTGCATTGGCACTGGACCGGGCCGTTAAAGGTGTAGTGAAGTAGGATGTTTGGATTTGCACCAAGACCTCTGTTATTCCGCACGTCTGCGGATTCGACAGTGCTCTTCTATGACTGAGCTAACACCCTACATATTCACTATACCTTGAAGTTGGTCGGAGTAGTAGGAATCGAACCTACCTTGTCGTGCTCCCAAAGCACGCGATCAGCCACTGACCCACACTCCGATGGCGAGTGTCTCTCCGCTCCTGTCACGCCTGGATCGCCCGGCGTTCGGCATTGGCTGGTGCGGGTAGCAGGATTTGAACCTACGGCCCCGTGCGCCCGAGGCACGTGCTCTGACCAGACTGAGCTATACCCACATGTTAGAATTGGAGCACCCGGCCGGACTTGCACCGACGATTTTAACGCTTTGCAGGCGCCTGCATTTGCTGCTCTGCCACGGGTGCGTGTTGGAGGGTCGTAATGGAGTCGAACCATTTATGGAGTCCGGTCACAGCGGAGTCCGGCTACCGAGCCAACGGCCCATTGTTTGTGCCTTCCCGCGCACGGCTTGCGGCCGGTCGATCGCGTGGCGCGAGTCACGGCGCACTCCGAGGTGCGCTGGGCTTGATCGACAAAGTTGGTACCTCTGGAGGGAATTGCACCCCCATGCCGTTTTACGGGCGCTGCGGTCTGAACGCAGTGTGTCTTCTGTTTCACCACAGAGGCAAAATGAGCATTAGGACAGTGCGCTGGTGCCGCGTTGGCATTCGCGCAAACCTCCGTTAGACAGCGCTATCTAACATCATCGATCCTGCTTTATACAGCTTGCATAGCCCCACTCGATATGGGACACGGCACTGTCCTAATTTGGTAGACCGTACGGGATTCGAACCCGCCTAACATGCTTGAAAGGCACGTTGCATCACCGAGACGCATACGGTCCGTAAAATTTAAGTGGCTCTGGCGCATAGGGGTACTCGTGTGAGGCGCATGCGCCACTGGCGGAGACAGGTACCTGGCACGACTTACGCACCGTTGCTGCGTCGTAACCTGCGCTGGCTTGCCAGGCGAGAGCGGTCTGTGCGGCAGAGCTACTAAGTATACCGCACGACAAACACTGGTAGACGTGACGAGACTCTAACTCGTTAGGCTACGGTTGAGAACCGCACTGCGCGAGACACTTTGCATTCACGTCCATAAAAATTGGTGGAGCTGTCGGGAGTTGAACCCGCAGGGTTTCCTTGCAAGGGAGACCCGTTGCCCGCAACACAACCCCGTGGTTCTTTGGTCTAGCCCAACATCTGACGGCTGGGCAGGCGCACATAACAGCAACGTCACCGGTAATTAACTGCTACATGTTGATCGCTTTTCGACTTACTGGTAGGCCGCCAGGGATTCGAACCCTGGACCAACTGGTTAAGAGCCAGCTGCTCTTGCCGCTGAGCTAGCGACCTATAAAGTTACGCTTCCGGTCATCTGCGCCGAATATCCCGTGGGCTAGTACCCACATGCTACAGGACATGGACGGGCGTACAGAGCCGGACTTGCGTTCTGGTGCGTCGCGGATGGAATCGAACCTCGTGCCCTAAAGGGACCTGGTTTACAGCCAGGCGAGCGGCCACCACTCCTTACTTGCGCAACGCATGGTTGGTACCCGATGTGAGGATTGAACTCACTCCACCAACTTTGTAGGAGTCGGCGCCGTCCCAACGGTCCGGGCATAAACAAAAAGGATGACAATAGGCGTGCATCAGACGCCTCGTTTTACGTCACGGCTCGCGCCGCTTGGCTAGCTGCTCGCAGGTGGTCCGTAGACCACCATTTTCGTCACCGCTTCTACCAGCGGCTCCTCGAACGTCGTTAGGCCGACTACCCAGCCAATTCTCGTATCCTCAAAAATCGTTGACGACCTATTTTTTATCGTGGTCAGCCGTCAGTGTTTTCCAGTCCTTTTTGGCGCCTCCAACGGGACTCGAACCCGTCACCCACTCGATAGACAGTCGAGTTTCACCCCAGGTGTAGAGGCAGGTTCTAACACTTAGCTGTAGGCCTGGGGCTCGAACCCAGCGCATCTCCGTTAACAGCGGAGCCTACACGCCCGGTGCAGTTGCCTACAGCAAAGTGTTAGATTTGGAGCGGACGGTGGGAATCAAACCCACCTCATTGCGTTGGAAGCGCAAGGCCCAGTCACTAGACCACGCCCGCTCAAACCTAAATGTCAACCGAATTGTTAAAGAACGTCCGGTGATTTAGTTTGGGGGTGTTGGAAGGAGAGCGGTTGCTTTCCTTTTTGGCCCCCGTCCTGCACCGGGGGCAGGAGGGATTAGAGCTTGGTACCTTCGAGTCGGGGCGCTGTTGGCATAATATTCCAACTATCGCGCCCAAACGTCGCCGCGACGACACATTGCTGCGCCGGATAGGCTAGACGTGAAGGTACTAAGGATCTAAACATGTCTATATACTAAATTCGATTCGATACACATTGCAAGTACTTTCGTAAAAATGCCGGGAGTGGTCAGCTCCCGGCGAAAGTTACGGACGTATAGCGCAGTGGAAAACCTCGAGAACAACAACACCGAAACTCGAGGCCCATGGTCTGTGCGCGTCAACATCCGGCAGTCGACACCTACAAGGGAGGTCGTAAGTGTTTTACCGACTGCATTACAACTATACGCGCGTCACCAGTAGTAAACGTGTGGCCGGCGGTAGCTCGGGAAATTAAGGCTGTCCGGATCGCGACCCAGCTCGATAAGCCGTTCAAGTTGATTTGACCGGATACGCGCGGGGCGAATGTGCATCGTGCGATTCCACTCGCCGGAGGGCTCGGTCATAATTTGCAAACGCTTGTTGGGGTGTTGCTCATAGCGATACACATCCGGACGATACCAACACGGACGGTAGTAGCCGTAAGCAATGAGAATACGCACACGATGTGCACGTGCAACGCGCTGCTGCCAGCGCCGTAAGGATCGCTTCATGTCGAAAGACTCCCGTTAGGTTATCTAATTCGACATGAAGTTCTCCTCATAGTGGTTCAAAGGTCGCAGTTTCAACGAACGCCTGCTAAGCGCAATCAACTATACCGGATAGGCGCCGGTGAGCAAATAGTTAGCAAGCCGATTCGCGCGCTTTTCATGCACCTGCGTGCGCCACTTGCTGTTCAACAATTCGTCGTGCGCCGCCTTCCAGTTATGGAGCCGGATCGCGGCTCGCGTATCGACAAATCCCAGCCACCTCCCCGCACCCATGTTGAAACACAATTCAACCACCGCGTTGCGCCGACAATCCGTATCCAAGTACGGCCACTCCGGTGTCCGCTCCGCGCCCGCGAGTGCCTTCTGTAAATCCACTGTACGCCAATTATCCGCTTGCTGTTGGGTGATCGTGTACCCACTCCACTGTAGCATGGGGTCTAGTCTGTGTCCCCACCCGACGGTCCACCATCCTTCGGTGTCGACATAGGCGGTAAGTTCGCACCGCTCGCTGGTGTTGATATCCCTAATAAGCCGTGCATCGAAGTCCATTTTCCATCCTTGCCCCGGAACCGAGCTTCTGGACGTGGGGTGTGGTGAATTACTTTCCGTGTAACAATTTCAATCGAGTGGTATTGTGGATCCAACTGCCCCTCAATCGGCTCGTGGTCGGGCGGTGCGTTATTGCGTGCAAAAGCCTGCACCTGCTCCTCGTTCGCATGATTCGTGCTCACGAAACTGTCGTGAATTACGCCTGTGTCTTTATGGTAAAAATGAAAGTGTCTCATCGAATTACAAACTCTATATCTACGACCACCGAGCCGTAATTAATTGTTTGACTGCCGGAGGACGGTACTACAATGGCAGTGCCGCCTGTGATGAAATTATAAAAGCCCGCTTTATACGTAAAGGGTAACATGGCTTGCAAAGTAATGGATTGGACAGCGCCGCTGCCGGTGGGAACGACTTGCAGGGGTGTAAAGAACGCGCTTTGGGCGACAGCGGGATCATTGCCTACAATGGGCGATCCGGTCGGGGAGTTAGACCACTGCCGCAGCCCCCACACACCCATTTTTATATCACCAAACGTACCTGCTACCTGCGCCGCGTTCAGTGTCGCGGTAATGATCATCGTACAGTCGTAATTGGGAGCGGGTGTTGCGTTGAGATACGAGAAGTACCACGTGCCCGCCGGATTCGTTACACCGGTGGTGGTGGTGGAAACGCCACCCGAAGCAATGAGCGTGGCCGCGTTATTGCGAATTTGTACGGTATCTTGGAAGAGTGCATCCGGTGTAGGACCGTAGTCCACGGAGTTAATAGCTGCGCCTACAGCGTAGAAACTCGTATCCAAATACACTGCCGAGCCGGTCGGTACGCCCAGTGACGCACCGGTCGCTGAATCTAGTACCGATCCATTTTTCAAAAATCTGAAGGTAGTCCCGTCCCACGTCACCCCCAGCACATCGGTTGTGAGGTAAGCAGCGCCCGCCGTAACGCCTGTTCCATTTTTGAAAATGTAAAGGGCACCGCTTACTGTACAATCAATCGCCGCTGTAATTGTGCTGTAACCAGAATCAAGTCCCGGCCTTACCCCCAATCCCACCATTACGTCCGTTAACGCACTTACCTTCCAAAACACGTGCGCTGTAGGATATCCCTCAAGCGAATACACATCCGCATTCCAACCCGCCGTCGTGTTGGCAAGGTTTTTAGCAAATGTGACCCCATTTACTGACGTGCCGTTGCGGGCAACAAAAGGAGTGGGGGTGGCTGGATTCAACAATCCAAAATAAACGTTGTCGAATACGAAGTTGGGCGAGTTCAACGAACAATCAAAATACAGCGACTTACCGGGAGCCGGTATTGTTCGCCAATTAATGTTGTCGGCAAAGTAGGTAACAAATTTACCGTCGTACCGTATCTCGAGTAGCGTGTCGGTAGTAGCGGTAATGGGAATCGTATCAACCAATCCCCCATTTTCATAGATTTGGTAAAATCCACCCGACACGTACCACGCGTAATCCAGTGACGCGAAACTCTCATCGGTAAGGGGGTCTGAATTTAACCCAAACATGCCGTACAACATAGGCGTGCGCGTAACCACCCGAGCAACACAACCGCCCGAAAGCGCATCCTCGCTATAGCAATCTGAATCCCATGCGGCGGCGGCGTTTAACTTCTTGTAAATTTGATTGCCCGTGCATACCGCGCTGTTGCGCGCCACTAACGGCAAAGCGCCCGGTGCTTCGAGCACACCTGCGTTCTGCCCTTGGAAAAAGCCCTGGTATGCAACTTCCTCTGACAGCGAGCGTACGCCTCCACCAAACAAGTTGAATGAAACAAACTTAGCCCAGAACGGCAGCCCCGCGTAACCGGGATCAAAAGCGAGCCGGAAAATGTCCTGGTCAATAACGGCAAAATTGCTGCCCGCCGGATGCGCAACAGTGTTCGTACTACCGTATTTACCACGCCGAAGGTATGTGAGCACAAACGCGTTGTCACCTAACGCCTGGGCCGTCTGATAGGAAATAATTTCTCCATCCACGATGCACGGTGTTAGAATATTGTCCGCATCCGCCCGTGTACCTGAAGTCATTGTTAGAGGGCTAGACTGAAGTAATTGCACCGACACGCTGTTGGCGGTATCGGGGTCATTCCCCGCTGGTAGCAACTGCGTCGTCGTGCCATAACGACTTGGCGCATCCACCACACCCACACGCCAATACGTGATATTGTCGAGCGACAAGTACACCCCGCACCCGCCCCATTCGCCCCCCGCACCGCCTACCGCAATCCCCAGCTCATACCCGTTTGAAGCGGGCGCCGCGAGCGAGGGCGGGAATGTGAACATGTAGGGTTTAGCAACAGGTCCCGGATCACCTAAGAAGTTCTGCACGTAGGCTTGTGCAAATTGATTGTTGTAAAGGGGCGCGGCGGCCGGACCAACAACCATTTCCTCCGCGATAATTTCAATCGTGTCATCAGGATTGTCGGTAACGTCCGTAATGCGCACGAGCTGATTAACAATGCCCATCCGGCTATCGTTGATCGCTATAAGGTCCATCGGCTCAAGCAAACAAAAATCCGCCCGCAACTTGAAAGCAAACGTATTGCGGATGTACAGATTGCGGTTACACATCAACGTGGCAATTTGATGCGCAACTGCTCGGTTCTTAATCAAATGCAGCGAAACAGCAGACTGCACCCGCAAGCCGTTTGTTGCGACGTCCAACTCGTCGCGATACTCCGCAATGGCCGTGTTGTATTGGTTTGTGCGATCAAGGAATTCTATCCGCCAACAGTTAAAGGTCTGATTGGCAGGGATAATAGACACCGTAACGGGCGCCGAGGTGCCGGTGTTAGGATCTATCGCATAGTCACTGTCGTCAATCGAGTAAAGTGGTGTTAGATTTGGAGTATAGGTAACTCCATTACCCGTAATCGCCGTATCACCATATGGAACAAATCGCAAGCCTGTACCCGGCGACCACACGCAGTTGCTATTAGTCGCTTGCAGTACTTCGTTGATAAAGTCCTGCGCGGCACGCTGCTGCTGTTCACAGGCTGAGAAAAAGAAGTTGTTGGCTGTGCAGTAGGTTTGGAACTGATCACTATCTACCGGAGCAAGATAAGGGAAATTCGCCCCGTGATTGGGATCTGTGCAATAGTCAACAAGAAACACCGCCGGATGCGCATCCATTGTGCTTGTGTAAAGGCACATACCGGATACTTCAAACGTGTAATTCGGTAATCCAGCCGAACTCCCAAGGTCTAAGTTCGGCGCTGCAATGTAGGCGGAGTGGTCATAGGGCAGTGCGTGATCAAGGTGGTGTTGGGTCATGTACGACCACGGTGCTTGTGCGCCAGCACCGCTAAAAAACACCATATTCTGTGCGGCCAACGTCGTTACGCTTTGGTTGTTGAAAACCGCCGTAACGGCCGGCACCGGTCCCTCGCACAACAAACCCATGACCGAAGCGCTGTAGTCGTAGGAACTCGAAGTCTTTGACCCGCCGCCCTTGCCGCCTTGCTGTTGAGAAACGGGTGTTGCGGTGAAGTCAACATAATCAATCAAAATCATCGGCAACCGGTCTGTACCGTACAACAACGGAATGCAATTGCCGTAGGAGGACTGGTTGATCTGGATTGAATTGAGCCGAGTAGGTGCTTTACTTTGCGGCTGTTTAGAGGAGAAAATGCCGCCCATTAAAAGGGACTCCAGTAGCTATGGAACCACGGCGCCATCATGCGCTTCTCACAAAACTCAACTCGTCCCGCGCGCCGATGCGCGTGAATGATGTACTCCTCACCCACTGCAATCGCCCCGTGCGACGCGTGCCGACCAAACTTGTACATCAGCACGTCGCCGTCTTGCGCCAACTCCACTTTGTGCGCCCACTTCTCGAGGCCTGCCATATACAGTTCCTCGTTCTGGTGTAAGTGCCAATTTGGGCTGTAGGGGCGCGGATCGTAAGCGGAATCAACTACACCGATGCTGCTATAAACACCAATTAACAACATGGCGCAGTCCACCGCGCCCTTATCACCCTTTACGTAACCACAATCCACATACGGTGTATTGAGCCAGCTAAAAGCCTCGGCCACCGCTGCTTTACGCAGCTTATCAACTTCAAGCTTTGTACGTCCTTGCGCCATTCGCCCCTCCAAACGGACTCCCCGTCTTCGGTCCCCCCTGACCACCATAATCTTGGCGCGAGCCTTGTATAACGTTACCGCCGTCGTACAGTGTTTCTGGAACCGGAATGTAAGGATAAGACCTATTTCGTTTTAGATTGTTGAATTTGACGGTACAGGTAGGAATTGTCTTATCACAACCAGGCAATGCTGTGAACCCCACACCCGCCACCGGTGCAGACGGCAACGGGTATGGCAACGTAAACACACCACCCGATCCCTGGTACGCCTTAACATTACGCGAGATACCCGCCAACACACCGGTCGTAAACGTAATACGCCCGAGGGTGAAGTAATCGTCCGGCTGCGTACTGATGTTGGTAACTACATGCAACGTATCGGAACCGGCGAGCACAACGTCTACATTGGTGTAATTAGCCGGCGATAATCCACACCCCGGATCAAACAGCGTGTGAATACATCCAGGAGCAAGGATGTTGGGCGGCATTTGCACGTTCAACATCTCGATATCGGAATTGACCGTGACAACAGCTGAGAAACGATCGATTGTTATCTTATTAACGCGCCCCTGGAACCACGGCGTTGCACCCGGTGTCGTGTCCTTGAAGTCGTTAAGAAACATCTTAGACCAGGTAATGCGCGCGCCGTCGAGGACGCGTTCTTTGCAGGCCTGTAGAAACGGAAATCCTCCAAGCAACACCGGGGCCACCGGCGAGTCTGCTTGCGGGGAAAACGTAATATCAACCGACTGCACCTGTAGTCCCAAACTCTGTGTCGTCGCACCGCGCGTAATAGTAAGCCCGGTTTGGTATAGTTGATTGCCAAAGGGCATTGGCAACTGTGTTGAGGTGAAGTAGTACACCTGCTTACCGCCTGCCAGCGTAATGGTGTACAGGTCTGCCCGCTTGTACTGACCCGCGTCCAGTATTTCCCTTGCTGCAACAGAGGCTTGCTTCATAGTATCACGCTATGGAATTTAAGCGCCTGTAGACTCCAGAATGTTGACATGAACTGTTCAGGTGCGCTGATATCCTCATCAAACCGACAGTTGTAATAGAATTTTCCGGTCCACGTCAGCGTATGCCCACTGGCCGGCGGCGAACCGGGAGAGGGGAAAGTGACGATGCCCGTCGGACCTACCGAATAGTTTGCGGAGCTGACGAGCACACCGTTGTCGTAGATCTGGATCGCGGGAGTGGGTTGTACGGCTTGTACGATCTCAAACCCGAATGGGCCGTCTACGTTGTTATTGCCAGCAATGAGCTGGAATGTGCGAGTAATGCCGTCACCTGTTCCAAACGGGTACGCGGTGACAGAATTAAAAGCGCTGTCCTCATACAAGAACGTATTCGTTTGTCCTTGCATTTGGTTAAACAAGCCTACAATCTTACGCAAATCGTCAATTGCCGCAGCCCGGTCCAACAACTCATAATTCAACTCCCACTCCACAATCGGGTACTGCGAGTAGGACAAGGTCGAGGTTTTGCCGGTGACCGCCTTTTGCACTGTCGTGCGCCACACGTAGCTACGCGCCCCCTCCCACGTCAACCCCTTAATGTTCTGTGGGAATACACTTGGATTACCTACCGACAAACTACCGTCAGACAACGTAAAGGTAATCGTGCTACCTACAACAAGGTTGGTACCTGCAATAGGGAATTGCGCCAAAATCGTGTTGATGAGCTGCGCCGACGGCAACGTGTTGGTAGAGATCGATAAACCGAGTGCTGCTACTTGAGGGCTAGCGACACTCAACAACTGCCCAACAAAATTCGGTAGCGCGTTCGCTACCGAGATCGTATCTACAATGTCTGTGAACGAGCCAAACGGGTCACTAATTCGAGTTACAAAACCAAAGGTTCCAAACGCACTCGTGCTGCCCGTAACATGCCCTGCGCTCGTCATGGTCAAGCCGGGAGGTAGTGCACCGGAATGGATAGCAAACGTGACTAAATCCCCATCCGGATCCACAGCCACAAGTTGAATGTCTACCGTTTGGTTGAGCGTAAAGACTGTATTAGGAAAGAACGTAGTGCCCTGGCCCCCGGCCGGCTGGGGCGGTAGATCGTTAATTGTCAGCGTGCCCTCACCCGCTAATGTGCGAGTGCCCACATAGTAGGCATCAACAGTAACTGTTTGGCGGGAACCGTCTTTGAACGCGTTGTACTCGTAGACACCGTTTTGGTCTACACGCAGGTCATAGTTACCCGGTGCAGCTTGCATGCTCGTAATAAGCACGTCGTTCGCGGAGGGCGTCGGTGTGAGGCGCGGTACGAGGGAATCAGCGCCCACAGGAACAGAGCCGACCACGCGCGTAGTCTTCCGACCGAGCAATGTGCGCCCGGCCATGCCGTGCGGCAGTGTTAGATAGCCGGTGTACAGTCCATGTAGCACAGTAACGTCCTTGTTACATGATAATTATTGTATCGCCCGAAGCGAGCGCTGCAGGTAATGCAGTTGTTGTGAAGCGCCGCCCGGCAGTTCCTGTGATATCCGTCAATATAACACCAACCCGCTTCAACATGCCCGTCGATGTCGTAACTAAAAAACCTTTGTTAGCATAAACAGGTGTGGAATCAGTCTCCGTAATATCAGAACACTCGAATTGCGTGGTTGTGGGTGTAAAGCTCGCCGCACTCACAGTCCCCGTCGTACGCCCTGCCAGCTCGAGATACAGTTTGGTTGCTGCGGGACCGTTGCCATTGATCTGCGTAACGTTAACGGGCAACACCCCGCCTGCCGCCGAAATAATCACATCGCCAATCGATTCGATGTCGACCTGTGCAGACAAGTCGATGATGAATGATTGCGGCGAGCAATTAGAACCCGAGGCTTGCACTGTTACTATCAAATAGTTGGCATTAGACGGCGTCAACGCCGTGTTCAGCAACTGCAATTCGTACATGCCAGGATGGTTTGTCATATCAACCGGACCAAACCGACACGAGGCGGCAGCCGGCGCCACGTAAGTACCAGCAGTCGCAATGGACTGGATCGCGGACCCTGTGTACGAAGTACCCGCCGCTGCGTTGTCCGCAATCACCGAAATACGCAAACCCGATGTGGCGTTGGTTAGTGTGTTGAGCGTGCCGCCTGTGGTACTGCTGTTATCCATGAGGATAAAGCGAATTACTGCATTTTGGAACGCACCGTTGATACGTGAAATAAGAGACATAATCCGTTAGCCTCCAACAAATCCGCCTGAGAAAATACCCGCCGGCAACATCATGCCACCGGTGCCTCCGCCTCCACCCGTAATGTTCATCGTGAAGAGGTTCGTATCTGCAACCGCCGTACTCACGGTGTTGTTCGTAGCTCGGAAAAAACACAGCGCGTTTGTCGCATTCGCTACCGGAGTGCCTGAGAACACGTTGCTCGAGATGCTGAGACCAGACACTGTGAGCGAATTCACAGGTAACGTATAAATCTGTGCACCACTCGAATAGGTCTGGTCGGCGGCAACAAGAATTGTGTTTGCGGTGGCATTTGTTGCCAGCACGCGCGTTGGTGTGCCGCCGGATGTAACTTTGATGTAGCCGTTAACAGTAATTGACGCAACCGACACAACGGCAATTTCACGCACCGCTGTACCGGCACTCGAAGTCGTCGTAGCCGCAGTGGCTGAACCTAACTGCTTAAGCGTCGCAGTGTAGGCGGCTGTCACCTCATCAAACAACGGCAGCGTGCCGCTCGTACCGAGGTTAATCGAGCTGATCGCTACACCTACAGTGTAGTTCTGCGTGGGGATCGTCGTACCCGTCATGAACGTTTCAATAGACGGATCGCTCGTACCGGCACCAATCGTGGCAGAGGGTGTTAGGTCGTTGCTGCCTATCTGGTCTGCAACCGGTGTTTCCGCCACACCTCCCACCGTTGCGAGCTTCCAATAACTCACCACACCTTTAATAGCGCGCGGATTGCCGCCGCCGCCAAGGTATGCCATTTCAGCATCCGACAACGCGCGAGCCCACGCGGCCATGTGTGCAGCTTGCCCGCCAATACCGAACGCGAAGTCACTCGGCCGCCCGGATACGAGCAACGCGGCCATCGCGGCGGGGGAAACAGTGGTACCGGATGTTCCCTTTACCGTACCGTTAAGGTAGGAGGCGGCGGAGGAAGTCGACGCAAACACGGCGCCATAATGCTGCCATGTGCTCGTCGTAATCGCGCTCGTGAGTGCCTGGTTAGCACCGCCCGAGGAACTGCGGTAGGCACACAGTTTGTTGGAAGCACTCGTGACATCCAGCAAAATGCCAAAGCAGTTTGTCTCACTGTTACTGCCGCCATTTAACTGGAACAAGCGCCGGCCCTGACCGCCGGCGTTGTTGGTCCACATAACGAGCGTTAGCGGTACGGCGGTAGCAGGAACCGAGCTACTTGAAAGATGTAGTGTGCCTGAAAATGTTTGTGACATGTGCTTTCCCTAGCAGTCGTATCCCTGTTTTCTACGGGCTCGTATCCCAATTGCCCGGCGGCAATTTGTTAGTCCCACCGTTATTGCTGTTGACCAAACTAATCATATCGGTGTACTTCATACAGAACCGCGTTGCGTAAACCCAGATCATCACCTGACACCCAAGCCCCGTATGCGCCGGTCGACTACCCGAGGCGGGGATTGCAATCCGAGTCATCACATCATTCCAAATAGCTTGGAAGTTGTTGTTGGTTGAAGTACCGAGCGGCGGCGGGCAGTTTGCGCCCGTACCGGCACCGATGCCAGGACCTTCCGTATTACCTATCAAAAACACCGTGTCTCGAATATCGCCCAATGTGCCTGTAAGCCCCGTAAGCACGTTGAGGAACGTCGTGTACCACGCGTTGACATTCCCATGCACACCAAACAATGGGGTATCCGGTCCACCGTACCCAAACTTAGCGGGGTAAGCGTTCTGCAACGTAGTAACAAGGGTTTGGTTTGCAGACGCATCGGCCGTGCCGGCCATGTACGAAGCCGGACACCAAATAAGTCCTTTGTAATTGGTGTTAGCCGCCATCGTAAGATGCATGTTGATAAAGCGGGTGTTGTAGTTGGTTTGGTCACAAATCGCGTGCCCATTAATATCTACAACAGCCGCAATCGACTCGTCACCCGTAGCGATTATGTCAACTCGATTATCGGTATCGAGGTCGTGTACGGCTTGCAATACCCCCGCCCACATCTCATCGAGCGCATTCCATATCGCCACGTTGTCATAATCAAGCTGTTCGCGTGCGTTGGAATTGGTCTGGAAGAACAACTTCATCCAGTTCGTCGGCATCCAAGCGGGCCAGTAGCTCGAATCGGGCATCTTCATCTTGCCGAGGTAATACGTAGATCCCACCGCTCCCCAACTGCCGGTAATCGTGACGTTGTTGCCTGAGATCGCAGTGACGGGCTTAAGCGAGCCACCCGTGTTGCACTGTAACCACCCCGAACCCACCGACGTGGTGCCGTTCGGAGTAAGGGTAGCGGTGCTACCTGCAACTGAGGCAATCGTGCCTGACTGCTGGGATGGAAACGCGCCTTGCCAGAACTTAATAGTTAAATAAATCTTCTTCGACGTTATCGCCCGCAACCGGCCGAGAATATCCGATAGGTAACTTCTGAAGTTGACAAACGTTTGCGCACCGCTCGTAAGCGTGGCGTCTGAAATAGAAACCCACGGGAATATGATAACAACACGGTTGAACAAATTAGCCGTGTTGGCAATGGTCGGAAGCGCTACATTGAGCTGCGTGGACTGATTTCCCGGCCAGGCATCGTGATTGTCGAACCAGAACCCGTGCCCCGGATGAATTTTCGTACCGTTACCCCCGCCGCCGCTCGCCGGTTGTTTCGGTACGATGGGTAAATTGGGGCTAAGATCGGATACGTTGTTATTCGCATCGATCGCGCGCAATTGCACGTTTACAGCGGAAGCGGACACGGCCGTAAATGTCGTATTGTAGGATTGTTTTGTGGTCGTTATGCCCACTTCCTCAATATTGGCACTAACAGCATTGCCAGCAGAAGTAGAGGTGAGGAATAATCCGACATTTACCGTCGCGTTCATCGTAACGACTTGCGTCGTGATCGACGTGCTACCATTCTCAGTTAACGAGTAGGAGATAGTCAGCGTCTTATTATCCGCTGCACGAATGATCTTAACGTAAACGGGACCTACGATAGGCTGACCGTTCGAATCATTGACAACCGTAACAGGCGTAGTGGTCGCAGTCCCCGCCGTAACGCGTGTGATGACTTTTAAGCCCACTGTGCCGTCCGATGGACCCATGCCCACCGCACACAATCGCCCGCCCGCTACGGCTGTCTCATGGATGATGATGCCCGCCAGCGCATTCGTAGCTCCGCCCGCCGTGTAGTTGTCAATCTGCGCAACGAGCTGAAATGCTCCCGTAAACTGCCCGAAGTTGAGGAACAATATTTGTTCGCTTGTCGTGGCTGTAATGCCTGTGCCGGCGCACGACAGCTGCCACACCTTGCCGTTTTGGTTGTATCCGGGAACTGCCGGGCTCGTAATGTTGCCAATGTTCACGCCCGTCGGACCGCCGAGCGGGTTTGATACCGTAACGATAGGACTCGGGGGTGCAACGACGTTACCGCCTACGAGCACATCGACGTGTGCGCTGCCCGACGGGGAAGCGCCGGGCGGTGCAATGTCACACGGTGCATCAAATGTTAAATTGATACTGTAATCCGCTGTGCCTTGCGAAGCCACAATAGTAGTTGGCGTCGTAGGCGCAACTGTATCAGTTACAGGCCCCGTATTAACAACGTTGAAGCTAAGAAGCGGCGACAACTTAGCCGTAACACCATTCGTTACTGCAACGAGCTGAAAACTACCCGCAACGGGTAACGTGCAACTGTTTGTCAGCTTGTAGGGATCTACACTCGTGCCGCTACCGCTGATTGCAAAACCGGACGGGCGCGGCAAATCGCCCGTCGCATGTGCAAAGCCAAATTCAAGCGTGGTGGGTGCGACTGTAGGTAAGTCGATGTACGGCGTAAGATCAATGGAAACGGGCACGCCCACTTGCAACGCGCCGAGCTGTACGTTTAAGTTGGTGCTCGTCGTCCCGTCCCACGTTACAAACTGATCGGAATTATCTGCACCGGTAAGGAAATCGCTCCGTATATAGCCTGTGGGAGTAAGTACAATGGTTTCATTCTGCAGTCCAAAGCTCACAGCAGTATGCTCCCTATAACAATAGGTTGATCCACCGACCACCAGTTATTCATAAACTGGCTAATAGGCAGCTTATCTTGTGTAAAACGACAGCGGTAAAAGAAACCACCCGTCCACGTTATCGCGGCATTGTTGGCAGGAGCTGAAGCAAACGTGATAATGCCCGAAGGACCCACGCTCGCTGAAGTAATCACACCATTGACTTTGAATACAGGCGTGCCGTTAAAATTCTGAATAATGTCGGCCCGGCCCGGCCCGCCCGCATTATGGAAGTTGGCAATTGTTTGAAAGTCCTTGTTGCTCCCGTCGCCCACTCCCATCGGCTCGTCTACCACGGTGTTGAACGTAGGATCATTGTAGAGAAAGGAATCAAACTGGCCGCCATGTTGGTTAAAAAACCCGGTAATTTCCTTGTAGTCGGAGGGTGTTTGGTCGTCGCGTAATAAATCGTAGGTAAACTCCCACTCGTACAATGCGTATTGCTGCAATGAAAGCGTAGCCGTTTTCGTCGACAAGGCGTTGGCGACCAACGTATTCCATTTCACACGCCGCACAACGGGGAATTCCAACCCCCGCAATACCGGGTAAGCTAAATTACTCACCTACGGCTCCCAAACTTGTTGCGATTGTTGGCTTCTTGTATGAGCCCTACGAGATCACCGCGCTTCACAAGTAAATGGTCGTCACTTACCGCTTGCGCGTTAATCGAGAAACCGCCCCGACTGCGCGGCTGTCGCCCGTTTGGATTATTGTCGCCGCCTGAGGAATAGCTGTTAACGAGGTTTGTGAGTCCCTCATTAAAGCGCGCAGGAAGAATCTTCTCGTCCTTGTGCACTTCTGCAATCATATCGTGCGGCACTTCGTAACCGCCGGCAGCGGAGGCGAGTGCTGCGTAACTCAACGCCTCCGCATATGTCGCCGCCCCCACTTCAGGCGCCAACGCCCAACCGTAAATCGGAATAGCAGCCACAGAACCCATGGCCGCCGTCGCGGCTACGGCGGCATTAGAAGCGGCGGATGCGGAAGCCGTCGTATCCTGCACAGCTGCCACGATGATGTATTGTGCAATCGCTTTCACCGCCCACTCTACAAACATCTCGATCAATGCATCGATAACCGCGCGCAAAATATTGCGCATGCCGTCGGCAAACGTCATCGTGCCCTCTATCATGCCAGACAATGACGACGACAACGAGGAACGCAGCGCGTTCGTTAACGTACTCCATTCTTGCTCAATTCGTTTAGCCAACTCCTGGCGCGAACGCAACACAGATTGTTTGTAGTTGTTCTCAGCTTTTATGGCCGCCTGAGCTGCCGCGTTCTGTGCCTTTAAATCATCGCCCGCAAGTGCCTTAAGCGCAGCCGCGTTGCGTTTTTCGGCCGCGAGCTTCTCATTAGCCAGCGCGATTTCTTGGGAGTAGGCTTCGCGCGCTGACAGTTCCTGCGCGGCGTAGGCGGATTTAACAGCTACCGTCTCAAGACTCAAATCGTTGAGGCGTTGTTCGAGTTGGTTTTTGGAACTCTCTTCCAACAACCCCGTTGCCTCATCGATATCGTCAACCGCGCTTTGTAACTCGCGTTTCTCTTCGGTAGTAAAGTCGATATCCGACTGCAATCGACCGTTGTTGACTTGTTGCTGAATATTCAGCATCTGGTCTTCGGTCGACTCAAAGAAACGCTTACGTTCCTCTTGTAACTCGCGCTCCGCTGCCAGCACCTGTGTATTTGCCGCCCGGACCGCCGCTACGTTTCCTGTGTAGGTCGCTGCCACATCCGTTGCATATTTACGCAACGCAGACAGCCGCGCCTCGGTGCCCGCTTTAAACTCCGCAAGCCCCGCCGCCTCACTCGCCAACTCCTGCGCTGACAGTGCCTTTCGTACTGCACCGCCTTTCTCATCGGCCACTTCCTTTAATGCTTCAGCCGCTTCGTGTTGGGCGGCAGACACTACTTCGCGCGATGCATCAGCCGCAGCGGCGCGCTCCTTGTCTGTCATCGCAGCTTGGCGACGATCCGCATCACGCCCAGCCGCTGCTTCTTTAGCGGATTCCTCCGCTGCCAACTGCGCCGCAAAACCGGTATCAGTTTTACCGCTACCCTCACCCCCACCACCTACACCTGCTTTCTTATCCGCTTGCGCTTCATCCTCATGCACGAGGTGCGAGAGATCTAACTCACCCAAATCCTTTCTAAAGTCGTTAAGCCCCCGCAAACCCTGACCAATAAAAACTAACGTTTTTTCCCAAAAGTTAGTCATCTGCGTTTCGAGGCGCTCATACTCGGCGTGCATTTTCTTAAGGTCTGTGATCTGCTCCTCTGTCAGACCATTAACCGCGCGCATCTTCTCACTAACACCCGCTGCGGAACCATCAAACTCCTTAAACACCTCCGCTGCGAGCGCGCCACGAATACCGAAGACTTCGAGGATGGCATTGGTTTCCTCGGTGGAAGTTCCCGCCTCCTCCATGCGCCGATGGATGGTTTCGAGCGCTTCAGCGGTCCCGAAGGAACCGTTTGTGATCTGCTCGTTTGTGATACCGAGCAAATGCAACTTGTCTTGTGCTTCCGCTGCGCCGTTGCGTGCTTGCTGCAACATCAACACGAGCCGGTCGACTGCCCGATCAACTACGCCCATCGACACGCCCGTTTCCTCAGCCGCTGCCGACAGCGCTTGGTACTGGTCAGTCGTTATGCGCGCGATGCTGGCCATATCTTCCATATGGTCAGCACGTTCTGTTAATTCTCCTATCTTCTCAACCAACCGCTCAACGTACTCGTAGATAAACGCAAAGCCGGTTATTTCCTTCAACTCGTCAAAGTCGCGCTTAATCCCCTCCAGCGTCTCGCCGATGTTGACGCCTTCCTCGTGTATGTGCTCAGCCGCTTCGTGTACTTCCTCCGCCACGTGCTGCTGCGACTCGGCCACTTTTTCAGAGGCCGCCGTCGCGCCTTCAATCATCTTCGAGAACGCTTCGTCGGAGCTATCCTTTACCTCGCCAAGCGCACTGTTGATCCCGCTAAAGTCGGCGGTCCAGTTAGTTTGGATATTATCGTCTGCTGCCATGTTAGATAGACACCGGTTTGCTTCTTACATCGCACCCGCCCAATAAGCTCGACAGCTCATTGAACTCCGAGGCGGTAAATTCCGGCACTTGTTCACGCGGACCGCGCGCCGGCTCATACTTGCCTCTCTTATTGCGCCCTCCAACACCCAGCACAAACGCTTCCACCATTAAGTGCAGCGGCGGATGCTCGCGCCAAAATTCAACCATCGACCAAAACCGGGGGAAAGTCATTTTATCCACTTCCTCCCACGTCCAGTTAGTCGCCGCAATGACCGTGTTGTAGTAATAGCCCCAATCTAGGGGCTCGTAGGGCGCGATTCATCTCCCTCCTTTTTGCGCAATCCATTGGCTGCCGTGAGGGCTTCGAAACAGCGCTTGATGTTGCGTGTATCGAGCGCGTCCATAAACTGGTCAAGTGTGATTGAGGCATCAGCGCGCGAAACACTGGCGTGCAACAACTTGCCGAGCGCCTCTTGCCACTCGGGGGAGCCGGGATTTGTACCCCCAAACACAAGATCCCACTCTTTGCGCAAGCGGCGCATCGCGCCCCAACTGATCGGATAGAACACAAACTTGTGTCCAAAGCCGAGATTCGCCTCGACACCCTCGTCGAGGAACGTATTTTGTTGTTGTGTATCCATCTAACCGCCCCTGAGAGGGCCTCCTAAGTTTAGAACTGCGACAAAGACAACTTCCCAAGGTTGTTGGCCGCGTTCGTGAAGCACGAGAAATCAAACTCCGGGATCGACCAATCTGTGTTCTTAAAGTCAAGCGCCAGCTTGTCGCTGATGCACTGGTACAATTCGAGCGTCAGTTGGTTGCCGTTAAACGTGTTGTTCAACACCAACTTGAAGATTGGCGCCGTACCCATGAGCTGGTTCGCGAGCAATGCGCTATAGCCGCCGGTCGCGGTCGTGTAGGTATAGGAAATGAGCACGACCTGCCCGGTGTCCACCGAGGCAAACGTGTAGACACCCGTCGAGGCGTTCACGGAGTACTGCCCAGTGATAGGGCCGCTCGCGACACGCTGCAACACGACACCGGTGGCGGAGTTGACTACGCCACCATCATCCAAAAATACACCGCTACCGGGCGGCGCGATCGTAACCTGGAATGGCGTCGTGGGAATCGGGTGCGATTCCGACACCGCCATGTTGGAGACACCGGCCACCGGAGTAACACCAAAATAGATCTGGTTGAAGAAGTTAGCCGAGAAGCTCGCCGCCTTTGCCTTGCCGGAGACCTTCGCCGGACCACGACCGACCGCCACCGGGTATTGGTATTGTCCGGTCAGCTCTTTGTTGGTCGTGCTGAAGTCAACCGAGATGTCCTGCAGCGTTCCGAACTGCTGCGGCGTGCCACCACTGGAGGGCAACGCGAGGACCGTGCCTGCTCCAAATACAAACTGTCCCATACATCACCATCCTTGGTTAATCAAACTCACTGTGGAGATTGGATCTCCACAGGCATCCTTGCAATCGCCTGGCTTTGCGACAAGAAACCTAGCGAGATTTCCGCCGGACCGCTCAACGAGCAGTAGTTAACCAGACCGCCTAGCGTGTTCTTTAAACCGATACACGGATTCACGCCGCCGTTAGGACCACCGGGGCCAATCATGTATTCGACCCCATCCATTATCACGGCAAGATCGCGTCCGCCCTGTTCCAACGAATCCGTCCACCGCACGTACACGTACAAGTCAACGGACAACGTGTAGAGTACAGGAAAACCGAGCTTGTAGACCGCATTTTCGCGCATCGGTACAACATAAATTGCCGGCTGTTGGTGCGCCGTAACCCAATCTACGAATCCGCGACTAACAACCTGTACATTGTAGGGCGGTTTGTTGACCAGTTCCGCGAGCTGCGCAGTCAACGCGGTATAGATCGCATCACGACGCACCAATAACCTCCCGCGTCGCTGCGCGCAGTTTCGATTCCACAGCAGCTTTGTTCTCATCCGCTGAGGTGCGCAGGAAGGAACGCTGCGGGAATGTAGCTTGGTGTGGACGCACAGCCACAAGTGTTGGTATCATCGGACGACCAAACGCCATTGTTTGCGTCCGGAAGTGGCCGGGAATGTTGAATACGCCGCCGAACTCGTGCACGCCCGCATAAGGTATTCCCTTAACACCCACTTGTCCTACAATCTGCTCGTCGGTCTCGGACACAATCTGCCCGGTTACGGCGCGAGAAAGTGCACCCGTACGGTGGTTGAGTACCTGCCCTTGCAACTTGTTGAGGCGCACGTATTCAGAAACGCGCCGCATCTCACCCTCAAGCGCCGCACGCACGTGCTCTTTCATCGCGCCGTAGATGTTAGGACCGCGAGCCAGTGCCTCCTCACGCCCAATCAATGTAAACGTAACATCGCCGGCCGTAATGATTTGTTCTGAAGCCACGGCTACAGCGCCCAGCCCGCTTGATCTTTATAAGGCTGCAACATAGCGAGCGTACGGTTACTCATGCCCCAATTTAAGTCGCCTGTGTCAAACGTCGTCGTTTCGCCCGCGAGGGCGTTGGATTTGAGCAGTAAATTGTTGGACGAGCGCATCACTTCCATTACGTACTGGCAACAGGCCTGCGCCAACCCGCCTGGCACATTATCAACACCGTTGTAGCCTGCCGTGTAGGCAATCGACAGCGCGCCGGGGTTCATCGTTTGCACACCAAAGAACTTAATCGCACGCGGCTCCAAGGTGTCTTCCACCCACGCACCCCAATTACCACCCATAACTTGGTCGGGTGTTATGATCGGGATACTATTGCCGCTACCGGTGCTGATTGAGGTGATCGATACAATCGGGTAATTGCGTAGCACGAGCGTCCACATGCGGTCTTGGAAAAAGCGCCGGGCCGCGCCGCCGGTGAAACGCAGTTCAGAAAACGGCAGAACTTCGCCTAAATTCGCACGCGAGCAATGTCGGCCGATGAGTTCGCTGCATCGACCGATGAGGACTTGAATCTGCTTATCGTCAGCGGTGGCTTTGTTGTTTCCGGCGTAGGCCCACGCCTTTACAGCGTCCACCGTTGTGAGCGGTGCATACACACGTTACTCGTTATTAGAGCCCGCTGTAGCCAACCGCACCCGGCCCCCAGCCGATGTACCGGCCGGCGCCGAAGTCTGCACGTTGGCAAGCTGCGCGCGTGCGGCATCGTTGAGCCGCTCCTGCTGTGCCTTGCGCGCCGCTTCGAGGTTCTTGCGCTTCGTCCCAAGGTCATTTTCCGCCGCTTCGAGCTGCTGGTGCAGTGCGTTCACCGCGCCCTCTTGCTGGTCGACTTCATCCTCGAGGTCCTGCAAGCTCGGCGCGCGGGTAGCGCCGTGCGAATCACGCAGCATGCTGAAATGCTGATCGGGAATGAGGAAACAGCCTTCCGCGTCCGGATTGTAAGTAACACCCTCGAGAGAAATTTGGTTATGCCCCTTAGGCATCCGAATTCGTGTTGACATCTTGTTGGTCCTACTTTTGGCGATAGCAAAACTAAAAAGAGGGCGGAAGGGTACTAGCTATCGCCAGAAAACTAGAACTCGCCTTCCGCCCAACTCTCAGGGGACCACCCCTACTCCCACTCGCAGACAGCTATTAGCCGTCACCGATGCCAGCCAGGATTCCGAAGGCCGGCGGGAAGTAGTTCTGCAGAACCGTGTGCAGGTACACGCCGTACTCGTACCGACGAGTGCGCAGGGGCCACTCGATTTGGTAGTAGTCGCGCAACACACGATACTGCAGGACATTGTTGACGTTGCTCAGCGGGTACGGCAACACGTCAGTGTAGAACAGGATCAAACCCGGCGGTACGTTCGGGTGCAAGTGGATTGGAATGTCCTTCGCGCCCGACATGCTGTACTTGTTCATGTAGGACTTGACCATGTAGCCGCCGGCCACCACGCCCTGCTGCGTGTCGAACACGAAGCGTGCGTTGCTGCTGCCGCTATTCGGGCCAACGAGGACCTTGCTCGAGATGTTTTTCTGCTCCTGTGAGCTGACGTACATGTCGGTTGGTGACAACCGGTAGGTATCCCAGAACCACTTAAGGATGCGGTCGATCTCGACGATGCCGCCGAGGCCGTCTGCCGTGAGGAACGAACCAACGTACACGCCGGTCGTACCCGAAACGGCCGAAGTCGGCATCTGTGTCCACGGGCCGGGGCTCGTAGGCGTGCCGAGGATGGTGACGTTCGGCTGGTAGGTCGCCAGCGCGCACATCGAGAACAGGCCGTCGAACGCGTTCGAGTTCTGCGAGAAGTCGACCGCGTTGGCAACCGCGCCGCCGTAGCCGGGGATACTGTTGACAGTCTGCGTGCCGCCGTTCGCCGTCGCAAGCGCGGTGATGCTGTAGTACGGCACTGTCGTGATCGCACCGAGCACCTCAACACCGGCACCGGCCGTCACCGCCCAGAACCACGCATACGCAACCGCACCCGGCACGGCCGTTACGGAGGCGTTGATGATGCCGGTCGCAGTCGCAGCGAGCGTTGCCGCCGCCGAAACTTTCGCACAACCTGCGTTGTAGGTCTGGTTTGGTGTACCGTCGGCCGTGGTGAAAGTGATCTGCCCCGGCACACCCCCGGCTACCGTCGAGCGGCGGTAGCCGTCGAGCGTCAACGCCATGCAGCGCACGCTGTAAGATGTCGTGGAAACCAACCCTCCGACGGGAGTAGCCGCCGCTGCCACCGCGAGAGACGGTGTTGGGGTAATGGTAGCAAGGGCTGCTGTTCCGAGACCGCCCAGTGTGAGGATTTCCTCTTCGATCATCACCGACCACAACAGGTTGCGCACCGACAACGCCTTGAGGTCGTCGAAGCCCTGCGCAGCGAGGTCGGCGCCGAAGGTCACGTAATCCTCGAGGCCGAGCTGCTTGTAGGCCGCGATGAAGTCGCGGGTCGTGGTCTGCGTGAACGCATTCCGGATACCGTCGGCAATCGCTCCACCAATCATGTTGGAGTTGATGCCGGTGATACCGCGCCAGTTGGCCTGAATACCACCCTTACCCGAGGTGCGCGGGATCTTGTTGCGCAACGGAGTAATGACCGGAACGAGCGTTTTCGCACCCAGCTCCAAGTCGTAGTAGTTGATGCCTGTGGTCGCCCCACTCGGCATGTTCCAGAAACCGGTCGTGTCCTTCCGCAGGGCATCGGGGTTATTTACCGCGTAGTCCTGCAGTTGGGAAAACAACTCTGCAATCTTGTCCATGTGTCTTCCTTGACTTCCTAACGTATGGGAGGCGAAAGTGCCTCCCGGTCCTTTCGGCCTACGCGGGCCTTATTTCGCTACCAAACCAAGCGCGGCGAGTTCGCCGTTCGGCACAAACACGCGCTTGGCATGAATGGCCTTAATAACAGTGCACGTATCGTTGTCCTCCGGCTTGCCGTCGGGGCGGTTGTTACGGAAACGACCGTCCTCGTCCGCAGCGTGCCGGGTGACACCCTTTTTCAACTCGTCGATCTGTCCGATGACCGACGTCACCTTCTGTACGTCGCCGCCCTTTCCAACAGTCATCAACGCAGGAGCAACACGAGGAATCACGGGAACCTCCGGAGCAGCAGCGGGAACGACAGCAGTCGGTTGCGGACCAACAGCCTTCGAAACGGCTTCGTTGATCATCGCCACCAACTCGCCCTTCGTCAATTCGATCTTTTCGGACTTGCCGAACATCTCACGAGCCTTTGACTTCGCAGCCTTTGTCTCGTCGTCGTCACCGTCCATATCGTCGTACCACGCCGGCTTGGCTTTCGCCTTCACCGCGCCCACAGCGGACGGGTTCGGTGCCTCCGCGTTGTTCGTAGCGTTCGTGGACTCAGCCGGCATCGAGGGCGACGTTACTGACGCACCGCGCTTGTTGCCTTCCGAGGAAATCGCGTCCTTCTGTACCTGCGACATAACATCACCATCCTTTGGTGTAGTGTCGGTTTTCACAACCGATCCAGCGGGCAAGGCAACGGCCTTACCATCCATTTGATTCGTAGCACACTGCGCGCCGAGCTTGCTCAACGTGTCGTGCGCCGTTTGCAACAGTGCAAGGTCATCAGCGCTATTACGCGCGCCGCGCTTAGCGAGTGCAGTTTCGATGCCCTGGAGCGACTTCACGAGCGCATCCTGGGGCGACAGATCAACGGTAGCGGGTGCAGCGGGCACCTCGTACGCGTCAAACTTCGTGAGCAAACTGCTCGCAGCGGTTTTGATCGATTCCTGCGTGCTGCTTTGTGCGAGTGTCGTAAGGGTCTTCACGACCGGCAACAGCGTCTCGGCGTTGTACTCGCCTTTCAGCTCGAATTCCGGCACAGCGGAAATATCTTCAAACACGCGCTGTTGGTGCTTGGCGAGGAATCCAAGCATCGTAGCGTCATCCATGACGGCCACTTTGTCCATTACCACTCCTTAGTGCAACACGTGTCCGTGTGTTGCGGGGACCTGCATCTTAACAGTTTTTCCACTGTTCCACTGCATGTGCGCTTGGGCCGCGTTGATGTGGTGCGCGGCCAGTTCCTTGTTGTCGAGTTCCAACTGTTCCTTCGCGGCGGCAGCGTGCGCGGCAGCGGCGTTGAAATGTTCCTCGACATCATTCGTTGAAATCGCTTGGTGGCTCGAGGCAATCGCGGCACCGGTCGCTGTCATCGCACCCGCACCCTTATCCGGCGCAGCCGCCTTGGATACATCGTCGGGCGAGCTACCGCCTCCGATACCACTGCCACCTGCTATTTTCATGTACTGGCGGTGGAAGCTCGCAGCCTCCGTGTGGGCCTCGATCGCTGACTTTGCGTGCGTGTCGTTTTCATCCGGTGTGCCGTGCAACGTCGCAGCAGCCGTGTGTTTGATCCACGCGGTTTTGTGCGCCTCGGGAGTCCCGGATTCAATTGCCTTCTGTGTCGCTTGCTGCGCTTCGGTCGCAGCATTGACGCTGCCCGAAGTCGTCTTGCGAGCAAACGCGAACGCGCGCCCAGCAGCTGCGAGCGCTGCAGCGGACCTTTCACTACCGGCGTGACCTGCGTTGTTGAATCGACCTTGCTCGCCACGCGGCAGCACTTCCTTTTTCAACTCAACACGCTTAATGCCGTGTTTAACCAGTAGGTCAAGGCCTGCTGTTTTTCCGCCATCCGTGGCGGTCCCTTCCATGGGCAGCATGAGCGATGGTGCAAAGGGCACCTCTATGTCGCTCCCGTCGGCCTTGTGAACGGTAAAAAACTTCGCAGCCGGCACACACGGTCGGTCGACAATGGAGATCTCGGCGGGGTCTGCGGTGTAGCGCTGGACCATTTTGCCGTTTACAACATCAGGCCACTTCTTCGTGTACTTGCCGCCGATGCTGAAACCGGAGTAGGTTCCAGAGGTAACTTTCTTCCACTCCTGATCGTCGGTGATGTGCGCTGTAACATCGATCGCTTTTTCATGATCGAGGAACTGGATGTCTTTGAGAATACCGGCGGCAACGCTTCCATGCATCGCGCGAACGTTCCCTAAGCTCTTACCGCCGGTATCCGAGAACACCGAAGCCGACCACTGTTGGAAATTAGGCTTGCTCGTTACGTAATCGAACACTTCCCGGTCGCGATCTACCATCTCCTGCGTAGCCCGACCGGTCACGGTGCGGGTTACCTCGTCCACTTTCGTGATGCGAGCGAAGATAGGTTGAATGATTTCCACTAACGCCCCATTTATCTACTGCGTCCGGCAGTGTTAGATTAGGCAGTCCGTTACCTGATGGAGCGGCAGTATAGATGGAGTTTCGAAAAAACAATACAGGTTTATGTAATTTTCGTGTAGTAATCCACTTACAACACGCTAGGGCTTTTGCGCATTACGTTTGGTAGCGTTGTCCAATGCGTCGAGAAATGCTTCAGCGAGCGATATCTCGGGCTCCACATAATCAGCAACCCACTCATCGTCGTGTATCAAACCGGATTTAACCGCTTGTTGGTATACGGGCAGCGTACGAAAATGATCGAGCTGCTTGAGTGGCACTAACGCAAAAAACTCGCGCGACTTATAAGGCGGCAAGTCCCATGTGTGCTTTACCCAATCTGCGTTCTCAACAGAATTGTCCAACTCAACTACATCTACCATCTCAATAACCGCCCTTGTACTTCGCGTTCTCTTCCAACTTCGCTTGTATGTAAGCACTCACATTACGCGCTGGTGTCTTATAGGAGCCGTGTGCATTAACTTCTAGAGCGTCTGTTGACAACTCAACCGCTTTCATATCTCTGTGCGCCAATACGACTACTTCGTGCTCATTCGAGCAACCGTAGCCAGTACGGTAACTACCAATTACTTGCGAAGCGGGCACACGCGTAATATACACATTGCCACTCCCTCCAAAGCCACTAGCAACACTTAAGCTCGTCGAGAACGAGCTCATTGGTTGCAACTTAACATTCCGGATGGACACCGCAGCTGCAGGGTCAATGTGCATGCCGCGCGCAACATACAATTCCGTAATGCCGCGCGAGGCCAACCACGATTGCGTGTTGCGATACATACCGGCCACAAATTCTTTTAAACCCTCGTGCATTACAGTTGCAGGCACTTTATCTTTATAGTCATTGAGGTAAGTGCCCGACACGGCTGATGCAGCATGCGTCATCAACGTTTCTGTAGATCCGTGCGATTGCAACGAGCCTAGCGCCGAAGTTGCAATCTCATTATCTTTCATACCAAACACTTCTTTCGCCGCTAATTGCATAGCAACGGAAAGATCGTTGCTATCACCGGACGACGCAGCCCATGTTTGTACTAACTTAGCCTCAAGTGAATAGCCACCGCTCGAATCACTTTTAGCGTAAGCCTCTTTGAGCGCTTGGAAATTGGGACTGTCCTTTAATTCCCCCGCCAACTGTTTTTCAACCGATATCTTGTTACCTTTTGCATCCAAACTGTCCTTAGACAGCGCATTGTGTAGTTTCTCAAGACCTTCCGAGAAGGCGGATTTGCCCGACAACACATCCTTCGTATCAGCAGCAAACTCGTGCACACCAATCGGTGCTACCCCCACCGCTGTGTCAGTGGGGATGCCTCGCGAGGATTCGGCACTTGGTTTACCAACACCTTCGCCTAAATGCGCGCTCGAAGTTACTTCGCTCGAGGAAATAGGTTTACCCGATGAATACAACGTGCCGGCCTTTTCCGCAGCCGTATCATTCTTCCACTGCGCGTAAGCAGCGGCGTTAGACATGCCCTTATTCAAATTCGCAACAAGGTTCTTATCCGCCTGGAACACTTGTTGTTCTTTGGGTGTTGATTTATCCCCGTGCGCTGCGTACTGCCACTCCGCCATCGCTTGCGCTTTGGTGTCTTTAAATGCCTTTATATCCGCTTCGGTGCCCGCCGACATATTCAAAGTAACCAACGCCACGTTTAATTTCGCAGCGTACACCTTGTCGTGCTCGGCGTTGGAGGAGGGTTGTACGAGGTGCGGTAGGTCCTCATACCCGGTCACAGGCTTAGCGGCTGCTTCAGGTTTTGCAGCCGGCACATCCTCTTTTGCACCCGCAACATGGCCAACACTTGTAGTGATAGGTTTCGCAGCACCCGCCGTACTCTTAACCTGATACGAGCCGTCCGGATTTTTCGTAATCTCGAGCTTCCCATACTTACCTGCGTACTTGTCAGATTTGAGGTCTGAAAGCGCGGTTTTGAGGTTCGAGAGACTCGCGCCGGTTGCGTGCTGCAATTCGTCGAGTGTGAAGCTATGTCCTGAGGACAATAGCTCGTGCACACCACCCTTAGCACCTGCAACAGTCGTGGCAGTGGGTTTTGGCCCCTTATCGCTACCTTTGTCCTTCTCCCCGCCACCCGTGCCATCCGTGTACTGGTTGCCGTGGAACGGATGCCCATCCACGTCGCCTTTCATAACATGCGTCGACAAATAAACCGGCTGCGAGATATCCCCGCGCATCCACTCAATAAACGCACCCCACGACAGCGACGATACAGGACCTAACTTCCAGCCAGCTTGGTAACTGCCAAGGTATGCTTGTACAGCCGCTTCTTTCGAATCGTACCCTAACAGGACCTTATGCTCATCAAATGTACCATCGAGTTTGAACTGGTCTACTATGTAGACAGTGCCAGCCCACTCGTGGTCGGTGCCCGGTCGCACGAAAACATCCAGATGATCTCCATCCGCTCCTGTTGTCCGATTGAAATAGCCGTAATGCGCTTGTATCTCAGTCCAACCCGGCTTGCGCGGGGTCCCCGCCGGATTTTCGATCGCGATTGGCAGCCCACCGACGACGATGTGCCCCATCTTGTAGTTACCTGCGCGACGCTGCGCGCTAGTTGGTTCGGGGTGCGCGTTACGTGGCGACAGTGCAGCCTCATGGGCTTTATCATCTATCGGGTATTTGGTCAGCCCCGAAAGCGCTTTCGCTGCTGACGTTGGTGACTCGGGATCGTCTGCCAGCTCCTCGTCGTCGCCGGCTTCATGTCCTTCGCCATAATCGCTTCCAGTCGGGTTGATTCGAGGAAGTGTCTCGCTCTGGTCACGCTCGATTCCATCGGGGTCACGACGTGCACGGAGACGTTCCAACCGTGCGAAGATATCGCGTACCGCCTTGTGTAGTTCGCCGGAGGAAGGCTTACCAACAGCGCACCTGTCGCATTGGCTAAGACCGGCAGCCTTATCAACGGCCCCGCCGTCGTCTCCCTCATCGGGGCCGGCGCCGTCGTCCCCACCGTCATCGTCATCTTCCTCGTCTCCACCGGCTAAGTTAGATACCCAGTCGCACCAGCAATTTGGGTGGCCGGGTGGATAGTCGTAATCGTCGTCGTCGACAAAGTTATCATCTATATCAACCCAACCCGCTTCTGCTGCTTCCGAGCAGTAACAATCCTCATCCGGATCATGGTCCGCCGACAGTAACCATTTCTTTTTGGTCGCACCGCCGGCTTTCATCGGCTCCACGCGCCCGTAACTGTGTGCGAATGCCAACTCTGTGTGCGCAATCATATCTGCACGTTGCGGGCTGAAAGCGTAGTTGGCTTGTAACTCCGCTGAGAATTCCTGCTTGCTCCATCCCTCCGTAAGCGCGTCCTCAATCGTACCGCGTACTTTGTCGCGAGTGGCTTCAGAGAGCTGCGTAATCAATTCCCCGCCCCGCTCCTCCGCGTACGCAACTGCGTCCTTATCGAGCACCTCAAGGATGTCTTTAGGATCTTGTGAGAAGGTCGTGATACGCTGCACTTCGGTGTAACCCGCTTTCTTAAAAGCTTCGATTACATCGGGTGTCAACACACCCTCCACGAGCGCAAAGTCCTCATCAGCAATAGCAGCTAGAATCTCCGCAACTTGCGAAGCGGGCACAACCGTGCCCATTTGCGTGACAATAGAACCGTCGGGCTGCAAACCGGGAGTGGGCGTACTGTCATCGTCGCCCTCAGCCTTACCTAACTTTGGATGCGGTCCTGCACCCGCGAGCGCTGCGCGCACGAGTGGAAACAGCTTGTCCGTCAAACGCTCGCCGAGCGCTGTGAGCTCGCGGTTAAGGTTCTGTTTTGTAGACGGCGCGGCCAAGAGCACCGCGCGCTTTAGTGGTGTTGTACCAATTCGTCGCCTTCTTGTAGCGAAAGGGGCCAGCCTTCCTCAGGCCGCCTCCTTTATCGTGTTTGGTTGGTGACAACGGCTCCGCCGGCCGGTGGGTGGTAACATCGACGTTACCGAGATCTGGTTCACGCTCCTGGTCCGCTTTCGCGTTGCCGAGCGACTCGCGTGGCAGCAGCTTGGCGGGCTTGGACTTGGGCGCCGGCCCAATCGGCTCACCCGTTTCCGGATGTGTGGCTTGCGGCGGCCCGTGATCCATTGGTGCAGGCGTCGGAGGCGGCGCTTGCAAGTTAGGTGCGGTGCCGTCGACATACATCGACACCGGGATGGGACCTGAGGCAAGGAAGATCATCGGCGCCACACCAAGCGGCTTAAGGCCGTCGCGCTGGCGGATCTCATCGATACCAATAACACCCTTCGACAACTTTAGATCGTCGATTTGGGCCTGGGTATGGGGATCGTTTTCCTCCTCCATATCCCATCTAAACTCGATGCCATCCAACTTCATCGTTTGCGCAAGGACGAAGTCCATGATGTCTTTCATAAACATCAAGGTGGGCGCCAAGCCCTCATCCCGCGCCGTATCCTCTGCGGATTCGGCCGTGGCCCTATTTACTTGCGCAATAAAGGGTGTTGGGGCGATGCCGAAAAGGAAACAGAGGATACGCGCGATCCATTCGTCGAAGGGCGTTTTTAACAACGCCTCCTCAGACGTAAACTCCTTCATGTTCTTCGCCGCTTCGCCGGGCACAAACCAAATCTTGCGCCGTGCTCCGGTATCGCCCGCGAGGATGCTGTCGAAGGTTTCTTGAAACTGTTTGATTGTTTGTGCAGGCCACGTTTCAGGCACGCCCACAAGCGCTGCCGGCACGTTGCCGTCAGTGAAAAACTGCAGTTGGCTTGTTTCACGACGCAGACCAATCTGTATCGTCACGAGTGCCTGTTCCACTTTACCGAGCCCATACACACGATCGCTCGCTGGATTCGAGATAAAGTACAGCAACTCGTCTTTGAGGAAATCCGCTGTTGGAATGCCGTGCAGGACTTGCTGGTAGGCGGGGAACGGGGGCTCTGGCGTACGGCCTGACTCGTCAATCACGAGTTTGATCGTAGCGGGGTCAATGCGCTCGAGGCGCAACAGCTGCTTACCCTCATACACCGGCCACACCGCGATGGCATCGAGGACCAACATGTCCTCAATCAACGACCGCAGCCACACATTCCAGCTCATGCGCCCGTCGGGATAGCGGAGGAACTTCTGCGCCGCCGCACAACGCTGTGCCAGTGCATCCGCGAGCGCCGTGTCTTTCTTCGCCGCTTGTGCAGCCGCATCGGTTGGTGTAATCGACCAGCCGAAGGTTACAATTTGATCTTTGCGCTTCTCGATAAGCAGGCGAAGGATGTCGTAGTACTTCGCAAAGTTGCGCAGCGTTTGAAAATCGATGCCTGAGTCGCGGCGCGGGCGCGTCGCAATGTTATAGCCGGTAAGATAGTCAAACCGGCGACCAGCCGTGTCTTGCTGCTGCGGAATTGGCGGGTTCTGCGGGGAGAAGTAGCCGCCTTGCAGGCCGTAGGTAACAGCTTGTGTTAACCGCTTCGTGAAGCCGGTCGGGGCCAATGACCGCACATCGTAGGCCATGCGTAAATCCTTCTACTGCAGTTGAATGGCGACGAGCGCGGCATTCCGTCCATTGTTCGGGGAGATTGTACCGGCATTAGACAAGTGTGCATAGTCAATCGAGCTAATGCGGTGCCAGTTAAACTCGTAGGATAATCCTAGATTAAAGTTTGTGTGAGATCCATTAAGCGTGTCAATTCGCTGAACGTATGCTGCTCCGATGTTGGCACATACGTTCCAACGACACGTGCGCAAGCCTGCGTGCCAGTCCCAGTTGTTGCTCGTGAGTCGGTTCTCGCCCCACAACAAGGTGCCCGCATAAAAATCCAGTTGCGGGCCCAGCGCGTGTCTCGCATCGATTCCAAGTACCGGTGCGGCGCCGCCGGGGCCAAAGGCGGATCCTCCGCGTAAGTAAACGTGCGTATCCTCAGCATGGGCGCTCCGAATAAACCAAATCACGAGTATCGTGATAAACACGATGACGGCTATGTAGGCCCCGCCCCGATTACCAATTGGAAAGCGCATGCCGCACGTCCTTGTGTGCTTTAGTTATTTGGGCGGGTGGATTGTAGGCACTTCTACAACAGATACAACTACACGTGTTGGAACAGTGATTTTGATAATGCGAGAATGGCGGCGTTTCCACCACCACTCCCACAGTTTGCGTGCAATGAAGCCAAGGACGCCGCTAAGTACGCTCGATAACACGTACCCCCACAGCGTCGAGTGCATTACTGCACCGTGACGCTGACGGCGGACGGCACGGTGATGCTGACTGTCGTCGGGCCGCCGCCTGTGCCTTGCACAGTAAAGGCCTCCGATACAGCGGGCGCGCCGAGCACGTTGCCGTTACTGTCCTGGCGCGCGACAGATACGGTGTAGGTACCGTCGGGCACGGAGGGGAAGGTCACGATGGCTGAGGTATCGCCGGGACCGGGTGCGGCGGATTGCTGGGTAAGGACGTTGTTAGAAGCATCAATCAGCGAGGCAATAAGGCCTCCTGCAATGGTGCCCGCTGCAAAGTCTTGCGGCGTAAGAGTAATGGCGACTACTGCATCCATGTATAGCTCCAAAGGAAGGTTAGATTAGACAAGTCTACAGGTAAGAACCCGTGCTTAAGCCTGTGCAGTCTAACACCGTTACTGGGTACGAACGGGAAGGATTGCGCCCATCACGAGCACTTTCTCTACATTCGACGTCAGCACCTCGACCACAATGTCGTAATCCACCCCGTCGAGCCCGTCTTTAACCGGCACAAACACGACCTTGTTGGTCGCATCGAAACTGGCCGGGCCGTTAAAAATGTTGGTAGGTGTCGGATCACCCCCAGTATGGTTGCTGTAGTCCACGCGCACGGTAACAATCGGCGTGCCGGTAAGTGTTTCGAGCGCAGCAAGACCTTGCGTAAAATCAAATGTCAACGGCAACTTCTCAATCGGATCTTTTTCGTCAAAACGTTGTTTAGTTGGCATGTACTCAGTCCCTTGAGAACCAATCCGAATTTCCAAAGTACGCTATGCGCTTTAACTTTGGCATCGCTGCCACAAAACCCGGAACCGGCACAAAAAGACTCGATGCCAACACGGCAGACGCGTAGCCGTTAAAGGTAATCGAACCGGCGCCAGGTATAATGGTAACCGGCGCAATCATAACAGGGGCTGCGCCCGTTAAGCCAATCGTACCGGCATTCGGCGTAATTCTCGTATCTGAAAGCGTTGAAACCGCTACGACTTGTCCGGTAATCAACAAATTACCAACACCCGGAACGAGTCGCGTATCCGCTACGCGAACAACAGGCAAGCCGGTAATCGCGATAGTGCCGGCATTCGGCGTAATCGTCGTAGCACTACCAAGCTGCGGCGCTTGGCCTGCGAGAACAATGGTACCTGCGACGGGCGTGATAACTACAGGCGCCATAACTTGCGGCGCGTTACCTGCCAGCGTAATCGAACCCGCATTAGGTACGATAACGGTTTGGCCGCCGAGCTGCGCCAGCTGTCCTGAGATCGTAATAGAGCCGGTCGCGGGAGTAATCGTTACTGCCACGCGCGTCGTTGGGATTTGCCCGGTAAGGGCTATAGCGCCCGCCGCCGGACGCAACGTTACAGACAGCAACAATGCCGGTGCCGCCCCGGACAGCGTAACGCTGCCGGTGCTGGGCGTAATGAGGATTGCCCCACCGATCTGCGGAGCTTGCCCGGTAAGGGCTATAGCGCCCGCAGCGGGCGTAATAATCGTGGGCACGAGTAGTTGCGGTACGCCCCCCGCCAGCGTAATCGAACCCGTATTAGGTATGATCAGCGTTTGGCCGCCGAGCTGTGGCGGAGCGCCGCCGAGCGCAATCGAGCCGGTCAGCGGCTGTAGAAGCGTTCCTACGATGCGCGTGGGCGCTTGGCCTGCAAGAACGAGCGCAGCACTACCCGGCTGCAGCACCGTACCTGTACTTAACTGCGCCGCTTGACCTGTGATAGCAAGTGAGGCAGCGGCGGGCTGCAACACTGCACCTACGATTCGCTGCGCAGCTTGTCCCGTTACCGCAATGGCGGCTGCCGCCGGTTGAATAGTAGTGCTTGAGATTGTCTGCGCCGTCTGTCCTACTATCGCAATCGCGCCACTCGACGGTTGCAGGAACATATCCGCCACGCGCTGCGCACTTTGTCCGGCAAACGCAATGACACCCGCCTGCGGCTGGATTAGCGTATTGCGAATCTCTGTAGGCACTTGGCCTGTGAGCGTAATGCTGCCAGCCGCAGGCGTGATGGTGGTGTTGGCCGACACCGTAACCGTCGGTGCATAGCCTGTAATCGTGATGTTACCGGCGGCGGGGGGCGCAACCGTCAGTGTTTGAATCGAAATAAGACCTGCAAGAACGAGCGCGCCCGCATTAGGTGTAATGGTCGTGTTGGTATTATTGGTAATAGCGGGCGCTTGGCCTGCAATCGAGATAGTACCGGCGCTCGGTTGTAAAATCGTGCCTGATACAACGGCGGGCGCATTACCTGCCAGCGTAATCGCGCCGGTATTAGGTACGCGAAGTACGCGAGTAACGAGGGGTGTTTTGCCTGTGATGGAGATCGCACCTGCACTAGGTGTGATCGTTGTGTTGCTCGGTATGGTGGTGGGTGTTTGCCCCGTGATCGTGATCGCGCCCGCATTTGGCGTAATCGTTGTGCCGCTCGTAGCTTCTTTGAAGAAGGCGGCGAGCGATGCGAAGTTGTTCGAACCGCCACTATTCGAGAACGTAGCCGCAATCGCTGTCAGCGCGGTGTAACGCTTACTCTCAGAAACGGCTGTATTGCTGATTGTGAAAGTCCAGCCGTTGATTCCAGCAGTAAAGCCTGTTCCCGCTGCAGGCAGGTTAAAGTTAGAAGTACACACGCCCAGCGCCGACAAGAGCCCCGGCTGAGTGTTGGGCGCGGCCGTGCCGGTTGTTACGTTGTCAGTGCCGTTGCCCAGCCCCGTTTGCAGTGCCGTTTTGTGCTGGGCGTCGTAACCAGAGGTGCCGCCGATCTCGCGGATCCAGATCGCAAGAAACCCAACCGAGACGTTAGGAGTTATCGTAACAGTAGGTGTGCCAGCCGCAGTATTGTCGAACTTGAAGTGTGCGAGCCGCTGTGTGTCACCGTTTTGATCGATCGTATCAAGCGCGGTGCCGTACGATCCATTAACACTGTCAGAACACGTGAACGATGTTGCAGTATCGACAGCGGAGCAGAACACATGGATCGAACTGCCTGGAGTAACAGCGCTCGAAAACGCCAACTGAATGTTAGCTGCATTGGCTGAGTTATTCGACGCCTGCCGCTCTTGGAGGACGCTGATAGTCATACGTCTTTTACGCCCCCTTCAGCGCCATACCGATCGAGACATAGCTCTCGGCGGCCTTTTTGGAGGTGTAGGTCATCGCTCGCGTACCCAAATTACTGCTGTACAGGTATTCGGGCTGACACGCGGGACCAACAAACGAATTCTCGATACCGCTCCAATTCGTAGTGCCGCTGTTGACCGCTGTAAATCCTGTGCCGCAGTTCGGCGAACCCACACCGCCGCCGTTCGCTGTGTTTTGATCTGTGCCGTTGAGGCAATGTCCGATTAAAATGCCTGCATTCGAGCCGCCCGCAATATTGCCTGTGGTAAGGAAATCATTTGCCGTAGTCGTTGCTGTCTGCACGCTCCCGTTCCAATCAAGCGGCGCTTGATTCGCCAGCCCCGACCACTCCATAATCAATAAACTTTGCCACTCGAGATACGGAAAAGTTGCCGTAATCGTTTGCGCCCCTCCCACTGTAATGCGCGGCATAAAAAAGGCGTACACTGACATGTTGGCGGAGGCATCGAGATCGTCTATGCGGCCCGTGGCTGAGGGGAACGTGTTGCCGAGGTTATCGGTGAAGGACACCGTGCCGCCGGGATTCGTTGCGGCATTGAAATGGCAGACAAGGATAACAAGAGAATTGCCGACCGTGATGTTACCCGGCAATGAGATTGTGCGGGTCAAACTCTGCGAGTTATCCGGCGGCGAGGCGGTATTTTGCCCCGGCCACCGGTTATCTACCTGCTGTACTAACGCGGGCTGCGCAACGACCGGCGGCAGGTTGTAGGCAATATTCCAGCCCATCACGACTAACTCCAATAGTAGGCGAACGTGCATAGCGCATCACTACGCACGCCTCCTACCTAACCCACAGACTTAAGAGGCGTGCGCCGCCTACTTAGGCCATCGTGAAGATGCCGGCCGTGGCCGGAGCAATCGTCAACGTGTTGGGGCTGGAGATCGTGAACGCGGCTGTCGACAGCGTGCAAAAGCACACCACCTTACCCGCGCCCGCGCCGGTGGAATTGCGAATGCACGCGTACTTGATGTTGTTCAGCGCGCTACCGCTCGCCGTGAACACAAGGCCCACAGTGGAGTAGGTGAACTTCATCTGCTTCGCGGATGCACCCACTGTCCACTGCGCGGTCGCAGGTACAAGGTTGCGCCCTCCTACCGCGTAGCCGCCCCGCGCGGAAATCTCACCTACTGCGGACGCAAAGGTGGAGATCGCGAGGCCTGCAAACACGGCAGACGCGCTCGCACGGTGCAATGACATTTTGTAGACGCCGGCACCGAGGGTAATCGTGCCGTTGCCCATAAAGCGCTTGGCTTTGTTAAAAGCCTTCCATGTACCAGCAGCCATGTGTCAAACCCCTTCCTTGGGTTAGGATGAAAGAAATGTATTATGCCATCGGAGGCACAGTGGTACCGGCTCCGTTCGCCGTGGCCGTCCATTTATCGCCGTCAAATAAATACCATTTGCCCGTGTCCGTTTCGAAGAACACGTCGTTTATCTTCGGGGGATTAGGTTGCGTGTTGTGGACTGGCTTCGTATCGGCCGCGAGTCCTTGCCACAACTGCGTGCTGAGCGGTCCAACTGTGATCGTCATTGCCCTAACATCCCTGTGTTAATCTAACTGAAACTCCGAGGCCGTCGCGAGCGCGGCGGCCGTATTGATAATCTCTGCGATCAACCCGTCGCCGCGTACGTCCATGTCGATATGCTCACCAATCACACGCATGAGGTCCTGGAACTCCTGCGCCTGACTGACCATCCATGGATGGCAGTAAAACACCTTGGCCCCGCATGTTACAGGAGTTACGTGCTGACCGTCGTTTTCTTTCTGCTCGTAGGCGTGGTGTGTAAATGCGTGGCGATCTTCCATCTCACGAAGGCAGCTATCGAACCCAAATACGTGGAATTTGTGATAGCCGAGCATAAGTAGGAGTGAGAATGCACGCAGGACAACCGTGCTTCCAGTCGGAACGACGTAGTAAGGCTCGTTGCGCGCGTTAAGGAGGGGGATGGAGGACTCCATGCCCGTATGCCAGAGGATAACCTGATCAAAGGGGAGGGCTTCGAGGACATTCGGGTGTACCTGGGAGGACATAAGATACCAACAGTGGTTGATCACCGGCAGCACAAAGCGCTTGTTGTGCTCGCGCGCATCAACCATTACCTGTGCGGACGGTAACAAATCGTGTTCCAATGCCCACCTGTAGGTATTATTCACGGTTACGAGCTTAGCGCCGGAGGCGCGCAATGCCTTTATCTCATCCACATAGTCATTCAACGACGGGCCGCCGGCTAGCAGGATAACTTCGCAATCATTCTGTTGGAAGGGCCGCGCCTCGCGGTAGCCGCGCTGCACGTTCGCACGCATGTTGGCAAGGCAGGTGGCTTCTGTGACATTCAACTCGCCCGTTTCCACAAACCGTTTCGCATCCTGCCAGGCGGATACGTAGAAAATGCAGCTAACGGGATTGCGGTTATTATCAAACTGCGTTTCCGTGTAGTGTGTCACGACACCAAACTGCGACAGCTTTTTGGCCCACCAGTCGGGCGGCTGCACGGTCATGTGCAATGTTTCTCCAATCATCTCCCCGCACGAGTCGTCGACGGTGGAGATCTGGAAAAACACGTGCTGCGCGGACATGAGGATGTGGTTGAGCACGGTGTCAACTTGATCGGTAGGTATGTGCTCCATTACATCGGTGCAGTAGCCGTACTTGGCTTTGTAGGGGATGGGCTGGCTTAAGTCTGCGACCGCAAAGTTAAGGACCTTTACGCCGTCCTCCGGTGTTATCTGCGTCTGCATCGCTTCGAGCACTTGTTGGTCGAGGCAGTTTGGTGCGAAGTCGAGCATCTGCACCTTATAACCCATCGCCGCGAGCATCCACGCGCCGCGCCCGGTGCCGGCGCCAAAGTCAATTATGGTCGCACGCTCTGTAGGCTTGACCACTTGCATGAACTTCGGGATGAGGTGCTCGCCGGGCGCAAAGGCGCGGTACTCGGGCTTCTCCCACATGTCCTTGTACTTCTTGCGTTCGGGATTCAACTGCGCCACTCCGATGGTAACCACGGGTGGATGCCCCACCATTCCAACTTCGCCGGCGGTTGTCATGTTTGTGTTAGGTCCCTGGAATAGTGAATACGTGCGGATAACCCTGTGTCGACGAAACGCGCCCTATTGAGCCGTACGGCAGCGAGCGCATGCACTCAAAGTCATAGTCCTTCAATATCGCCCGTGACACTTCAACAATCTTCAACAATTTCTCGTGGTTGCTTTTCTGTCCCAACACCGCCTCGCGCCGCGACTGTAGCGCGATCGTAAGGAAGTCGCGCTTGCCTTTGTACTTCAGTTTGTTAATCTGACGGGCAAGGCGCGCCGCAACCTTCTCACCTTCAAATACAGCCGCCGTCGCGTTTGTTTCAAGTGTGTAGAACAAACTCTCGAGGTGGGCGAGGAGGTCGGCGGTGTTGTGATCGTTTTTCGGGTCACTCGCCCATGCGAGGACGTTCTCAGTGAGCAGCCCCTCCGCATTGCTAAGGATTTCTCGATCCTCACGGTTAAACTGCGGTCCGCGCGCATCGTACTCCGCTCGCTGCGCGACATCGGAAAGCACGGCATACGCTTCCTGGACTTGTTTGAAATGCGCTTCCGCATAGGGCTCTTTGTTGTAATCGGGGTGGTACTGGCGCGCTTTGATACGCCACGCTTTCTTAATCTGTTCCGCTGTCGCATCGCGTGCTACACCAAGAAGCGCATAGAAGTAGGGTAGTTCCTCGTCCACGTCGTTAGTTTCCGGGTGAAAAGTTATAGAACCCGACTGCTAGGCACACGATGCCCGTCACAAGTGTAATGAGGCTGAGCCGACTTTGCAGACGTGTTTTGGCAATAATCCAAAAGAAAAATCCCAACAGCAGCATACAGGCGCCGTAGATCATGCTGGCGCCTGCATAGAGTTGAAACTGCGTTTCAAATGGCATTTTACACACTCGGCGCGTCAATCGCTTTTTCAGTGCCGTCGGGATACCGAAAGATCGCGCGATTGTTGATAAGCACGACACTCGTTGGGAATATAGGCGCGGGCTTCGGGGGCGGCTCGACTGCTTTCCAATACTTCGAAGGTGCCGTTGTTATGGGTGGCTTACCCGCTTTCTCTCGCGCCAATGCACGCTGTGTGATCGCAGCCATCACACCGGCGCTCGTCTCCGTTTCCCACTTATCAGGATCCAGTGACACGGTCGTCCTGTTCGTCGTGTAGAAACCCTTCCACACAAACTCCGCATGCGGGCGATGCATACGACAGTGGTAGCAGTAGGCGCCGCCGTAGAACCACGGGTCGGTAGCATACGTTTGCGCAATTACCCCATCCATGCGTGTTGACTTGCCGCACTCAAGGTGCACGTACTCCTCGTTGTAGGGGCGGATGTAGCCCTTAGCCAACTCTTTATCATCTAACACGAGGTACGCCTTCGCTTGGTCGGTCGGTTCGGTATCGTGGTGGCGGTGTAAATCAGAATGGGCAGGATCCGTTGTCAGCGTCATCATTACTCTCCTTTGCATCGGCTGCGGCAGCAGCCTCCATTTCCACTATGTAATCGGGTTTATGACCAAACCAACACCCCACGATGCCCGTCGCGAGGTAGTAGCTTTCGCTCGCCATGCTGCCGCGCCGATGTGGGCCACCATTGATGTTCCAAAACCACCCCGAGCAATAACAGTTCGCTTTCGTGCGCCGCGCTCGCACAGCGGGCGTAATGGGACGTTTGCCTTTAGTGGGCTTGGCACTGGGACTGCGCTTCGTACGTCGCTGTGTGCGCTTGTGCGTTCGTTTGCGGGCCATCGGTCGTCCTATACCGGCGCAGACTGGGTGTGTACTCGTACACGTAGCTGTAACAGCGCAGTGGATACGGAAAACAAACAATGGGAGGCAATTCGTACCACGCGTATGTCATCGCGCGTAAGTCACTGCCGTAATACTCCTTTGAAGATATGTAGCGCAACCACCAAACACCCAACTTCGCATTCCAAGTGTAACGCGGTTTAGGTAACAGAGGTACGCGCGGGTTCATATCAACTTTACGCGGGGTGTAGGAACGGGGGCGGCCAGGGGTTCCTGTAAAGCCACACGCTGGGTTTTTGGTAATCGAAGAAACTTAGGGAGTTCCTTAAGCACCACACGTTGTACTGCCAGTCCCATCGGTAAATTGGCCGCACTTTCGCGTTCAGACTTGCGGGCGTGTAGGACAATCTCCCTCCCCAACGGACTTAAGTCCGTCCAGTCTCGTTGCCGTTCCTCGTGCGTGAGCGGCAACAGTATCTGTAGTGCGATGCGCTTTGTCACAATTACTGAGGTGCTGTCGCATACAAATGCTGCCACGTTGGTTTCAACATACGCCGTATAACTGCAGGCAGCACGTAAATCATCGCACGCACGTAATCGCAACAGTCCTCCTGCGAACGCAGCACTGCAGAGTGGCCTTTGTAGGTAATGGGCAGCTTGCACAGCATGCACACGTTTTCAACCGGGTGGGGCATGCGCTTGTGCTCAAAGCAGGTACAGGTTTTCACGCACCCAGCTCCAGAACGAGTTGGTATCTCACTGATCCTCCGCCTTAGCCCACTCTTGCGGGTCACGCGCATCGTCGAGCAACACCGGCTTTCGCGTGTGCAACAACTGCGGTTGCAGCGGGTGCCCAAAGGACAGCACTTGCTGCCATATGCGACCTAACACGAGCAACTGCAACCGCTCCTTCCAGTTCAACCGCCAACAGAAGGTAATAATCTTCTCAGGCGTCCCGCTGTCGACGTGGGAGGGCAGCGGGCGATACTGCGGCTGGTCCTTCGCAATCGTTATGTTGACTTCGGGGAAGGTGACGGGTTCCATTGGTCGTAATACCTTTGTAAGCACGTCGTGCTACAGAAATGTCGGTTCGGAGGCAATTCCTCGAGCGCCCTAAAGCGCGGCACCTCGTAATCGGGGTGGTACTGCAACACCACTTCAATATACTGCTCGTGCATCTCGCGTTGGCACTGGTCGCAGTGAACAACCGTGTGGTAAACAATACTCATTCACAAGTCCGTGCATTTCGCGTCCTTGCGATTAAACAGCTTGGGACGCAGGGTGGATTTGGGATCAATGCCATTCATAAGCAGCAGTTTGTCGAGCACGACCGGGCGCACGACGGGCGCCGCTTGCGCGGTCTCGGACTCGTCCACGACGAGCTTGCCATCCTTCCACACTTCTTTGTAAACTTTCATTCAGATACCCTTCTTAACTAACCCGTTTGAATCGGGCAGGGCGGGGAGCGGTGACAGCACGTGCCCAAACGCATGCATGCTGTTGGCAAAATGCGCATCAGCCCATTTCTGCGTAGCTTGCACCGCACGTTCTAAATCCTCGAGTGTTGTGTCTGAAGTCATAGAACGGCCGCGCATTCGGCTAACGTAATTGTGTGCGACTGCGTGTAGGTCTCGAATTTCAATCGAGCACATCGGACACGGAGCGCTGCCGTCAAACGGGGGATCTTTTATTTCTTCCATTCCACTACCCATCCTTGCTTTGGCTAACCGCGCTGCGTATCTAACACATCCGACTTATCGGTCATCACGCACCTTGTACTTGAATGCCTCAAACTGCACACCGCGCGAGGCTGCATGACCTTCGAGGTATTGTATGTGGCGCAGCGCACGGGCCAACTCCTCATGCGCCGTGTACTTGTCGCCGATTTTTTCTAACACCAGCTCAGCCACGCTATTGGCATACGAAAAATGCAGGTCCTTTACGTCCTTTGCCTGCAACAGCTCCATACCACTAATGGTGAGATGCACGCATGGCGTATGCAACAACACACCTCGAAGGGCCCATGCATTCGTGTCGGCGCGTTGCCGTTCATTATCTAACGCAATCTTAAGCAACGTCTTATCGCGCTCTAAGCGTTCGGTCGCAAAGCGAAGTCGACGCAAGACTTCTGTTTCTATATCGTTGGCTCGGCTCATAGCGTCACTTCCTGCCACGTGCGGCGACGTTTACAACAGCGACACGCGTACACAGAGAGCGTAACACCCCAGCACAGCGCGACGTTTTCGATCTCTTTATCACTATGTCCAACGATGCGGCACCATAGTTGACGCCAGAACATGCTTTATTCCCTAAACCAAACTAGTCCCACGCCTACCAACAAAACTCCCAGGATAATCATTATGCCGTATGGCAAAAAATTATCCTCCGGGCGCACGCTACACCCGCCCGCGATACCGCCTACCAGCAACGCGACACCGAACAAAGTTGTCATAACCGCGTGTAGCCAGCCTCAAACTCTGTAGCCGGCGAAAACGATTGATACCCGCCCTCATACTGCACCCAGTACCCGCCTACTTTCGGCTCGTGCTTTTTAATGTAGGCATCGCTTACTACGAAGGAGGCGTAGTAGTTGTCCTCGGGTGTAATCAACCACACCTCATCTTTGTTGGTCGAGGGATCGTGGATGTCCGCTATTTTGAGCGCCCACACTTTCTTGTGGCACTGGTAGCGCGGCAGTGGTGTCATGCAACCCTCCGCGCCAACACGAATTGGAACGGTGGGCGGATTCGGATCGCCCCGCGTGATCGCAACCATATCGCCTAGTGTTGCGTTGCCGGCTTTCGCACGGCGCTTCGCATCCTCAAACTCGCGATTCACAGGAACAGACTGCGGAGCGGGCGGGCCCCCGGCCGGGCGCGGGCTATCGCTTACTGCTTTGACATTGCTTTTGGTCGAGCCCTCTGTAAGGCCCTTGGATGCGTTCTCAAACTCGCGATTCACAGTGGGGCCTCCGGGGCAATTAGGATAGTTTATACAGACACCTGCCGTCGCTCCGCAGTACGTGCAGCAGAGAGGATCCTCACCGAGCCGTTCAATCCAACGGCGCAATTCCTCGCTCGTCATGTTGAACAGTGTTTTGATCAAACTTCACTCCATACACCGCGTGTTAGATAGCCGTGCCAACTACCGCCACCGGTAATAAGGATCGACGGCGCTACGGTAATTGTACCATCCTCGTGCTCGACCACCTCGTGTCGCTTTAGATTACCGTGCGCACCGTCTGGCAACGAGGCATTAACTGGCGAGCAGCACATCCATGCCCCCATGCAGTCGCTTTTCATGTATTCGCCCGGCTGTAGCTTGTACCACAGTGGCTCCCCGTTGTTGTGTGTCTCTTGTTCCTCGAGATCGCGTCGCCGCTTACCTAACACGATACCATCCTCCCCTCTCGTATCCATCCGTGCCAGTTGCCAATCGAGTTGACGGAGGGCAACAGGGTAGGCTTTTGTTCGTTTCGATCCCAGTCCCACGAATGTCCACCATTTGTGGCCGGCGAACGCAACGGCCGTATAGGTAGGTGTGCTATGTGGCCGCCGGGCAGTGCGCAAATCATCCATTGTTGGTTTTCGTCGTCCGTATAGAAATAGTAATCGCCCGGATCGAGATCGTACACACTAAGCGCGGCCTTCTCTCGCGGCACCAACTTCATGTTGATAGATTCCGTGTTCATATGCCATACCCGCCGGCTGCTGCGAGATCGGGGTCGACGTACTGCGTGCACAATTTCTCCAATGGTGCCAACAACTCGCCAAGGTAGTAACGTGCAAACGCAATGGACAGCTGCTCGTGGGTACGCTCGACCACCGCATGCGAACCAGTAAGTGTTTCGTTGAACACATCGGCGTCTGCCTTGTTGGTAAAGATACCAACGGGCACGAAATCATCGAACGTGACGGGGATGTACTGGTATGCTACGTGGTAGCTAGGCGAGTGTGAAGCTTTCATGGACACTTCCTTGTGCTAGCTGCCAGCGCTCGGCTTCGCAATAGTGCGCACTCGTAAAGAACCCGTTGCAATAGCCGCAATAGTGCATTACAGGGTGGCTATGCGTGCGACCTAACCCAACCGGCGCATCGCATGCCGAGCATTCAAACGCCGTGTCACACAAACACACATTTAATGGATAGGAGGAATAGGCAATCACGTCCTCATCCCACACAGATGCCGGCTTTCCTACTGCCAGCGGCACAATGGTCGCAACGCCTGCGCCAAAAGCTAACTTAAACAGGTCGCGTCGATTCACTGCGCAATCTCCTTTGTTAACTCACGCGCGTATGCTTCAAGGTGCGGTGCGGAGTACTGCACTGATAATTGTCTTTCTTTGCAGTGCCTAACCTGCTCCATAATAGATTCCACTTTGCCGGTTGGCAAGTGGTCGCGCATGAGTAGGTAAAGGAACTGTGTTAGACGTTCGTTCATTGCGGTTGTGCCCCCATAAGATATGCCGTGTGTACGATGTTGTGTTGTGCATCGGCCTCAGCTTCAGCCTTACGTTGCGCTTCCTGCAAGCGTTTGTCCACGCCATAGTACTCAAGCAACCCACGGGCGCCTGGGCGCAGGAAGAGGAACGTTAACAACTGCGTAAAGGCGTCCACCTGGTCGTCGTGCTTCGCCTTCGGGAAGTTATAGAGCTCCTTGAGGAATATCGGCACCCATGCTTCGGGCTGGCCGGTCTCAGGATCCAGCGGAAAGAACACGCGATTCGCTTCCCAGTACGGCGTAAGTGGCCGGGCGCGAGCGGGCTTGTCGATGTTAGTTTCAATCGGGACGACGGGGAACTTGCCATCGTTTTGGTATTCCTGTATTAGCTGCTGGCCGGAGGCTTTGTCCTCGATCAACAGTGCGCTTGGGTTAACGACGAGCGAGGTAAGTGCGACCTGTTCCTTAAGCTGCGTGTACCGCCACTTGTCGCGGATCACGTTGTTGATAAACACACCGCGATCAAACTCCCATGCCTCGAGCAATACGGAGTAATCGTTTTCCTCTTTGTCTTTGATTGCGCTATCGATCGACAACATACGCTGTACGATGACACCGACGGGCAGCTGCGAACGGTAGATAAACTGCGCGTGGCCTTTCGTAAAAATCTCACCTTGCAGCATACTGGGGCGCTGCTGGTGTTGACCTTCGAAACCGCTTTGGCCGAGGACGATGCGATCGCTATCGATGACATCCGTTGGAAAGCGCGCCTCGAACATGAGGCCATTTGTAACGGGCGTTTCAACTTTGGTCTTGTGATCAACAAAACCCCAGTGTGCGCCAACCGCAGTACCTTGCTCGTCGAGTGTTTTGTAGTATTTGCGCGGGTCCGTCCACCCGAGTGTCGTCGTGTGGCGCGTGTCTTCCTCTTCCTGCTCCCACATCTGCGGGATCTTAAGCAGCTCCCATGTAGCGAGGCCGTCACGCTCTAACACATGGCCCGGTAGATCATCCTCACGCAGCCGTTGCCCGATAATGCAGCGAGTGCTAGTCGAGGGATCGGCCACGCGGTTCCAAAACGCGTTATCCCACCACCGGTTAACTTTGTCGACTTCGGGCTGTTGGAACGCCTTACGAGCATCCAAAGCATCGTCAACAAAGAGGCCCATAAATCGATGGCCAGTGACACCGGCTCCGGTAGTGAGTGCGAGGCGCTCACCGGTTTTCGTATTGCGGTAGTACAGCTTCTCGTTCTGGTCACGCGAGAACTTCCACTGTATGTCAAAAGTTTCCTTGTACCACTTTGATTCGAGCACCATGCGGCACTTACCGCTGTCGCGCGACTCGATGCCGGGGACCCCTGATGCAAAGCAACCGCGATACCACGGCTTCCACGTCCACATCCACGGCACGAGGCAGATACTAACAATAGTCGACTTCATGCTGCCGGGGGGCACGTTGATGATTAGGTTGCGCTTACCTAACGTGCCTTGCATGAGGGCTTGCACGTGCTCGCAAATAACATCGAGGTGCCAGTTCCAAATAAGCGGGGTGGCCGGCTCGATTATTTTCCAAGCCTCCTTTACAAACAACGCGAAATTGCGCCGCATGCGCTCCGCTGACACCCTGTACAGCGGCGGCAGGTGCACGTTGTGTTGGCGCGCTACGTGCAAAGGCGGCGGCGGGGGCCGGTTTAAGGCAACACGTTCCATGTGTTAGGTATACGTTATCTAATTAAATTCACAATAGCCCATTGCCAGTACGCCTCTAGCGCGGTGTTACCATATCCTCGGTGTAGGTAAGCGGGCGCAACGCAGACCCACTGCCCGCCCACACGCGATATGTGCGGACGGCGCGCGTTCACATGCGCAGCGAGTCTGGAAACCCGTCCTTGCGCACGCGCTCAACGACACGCCATACAAGGAGCGCATGTTCCGTGCTCATGCTGTCCACCGCGTCCGGCCACTGTCTACGCTCACTCATCGAGTACAACGCCTCAGACAGCGCGCGCTGGTTAATATCGGGTAGTGGTTGTTCTTTGATATAGTTAAGGAGTTCGCTCATGTTTGATTTCCCCTGTTCGCGGTTGCTATCTAATCGTTGTTTGAACGCTTCGTCGTACCACAACATGTTGTCATTGTGTGCGCGCGCATGCTTTGCATTTGGCTCATCACAAAACAAGATAGTCGCATTGTGACAATGCCGCTCGATCCACGCACGACGCAGTAACCAAAAACACCCGAGGAACCCGCTGCCGGGTATCGGGAAATACCACTTAACCCGCAGCAAGTCATAACTACACCACGCAAAGAACACGTCAGCAATACCAAAGCCTGCAATCGCCGTCCACCATACTTTATCCATGTACGTTCTCCGGAGCGGGTAATGCAACAAACTCGCCGGGCAGTGCTTGCAACGGCGCCTCTTGTGGTAACGCCTTGGCGATGATGACTTCGAGCCAACCGAGTTCCTCATCCGTTAACCGACTGAGATCGAGATTGTTGAGTGTGACACCGACCGGGCCTGTGTCCACTTTGATGTTCTTGTTGGTTGTTTCCAGTCCCAGCAATTTGTGCTTGCGCTCGAGGACATTGAGGATCACGGTCGCGTTTTTAGTGATGTCCCGGTCCTTCCAGTGCGACACGAGTAACGCGTCTAACCGGGCCAACTCGATATTACGCCACTCCGCTTGTGTGTGCTCTGTGTGTTTCTCGATATCGGCACTGTACTCGCGCAACAGTTCGTAGACGCGGTTGGCGGTTAACTGCAATACGTCGGCTATGTAGGTAACCGGATGGCCCTCAAGTCGCAGGTCCCACGCTTGTTGGCGGCGCTCCGCCACAGTCAACTCGCGACGAGGCTTTAACACCGGCTGCTCGTAGGGGGTCGCTACGTTTAATTTGATCCTTGGTGTTGGTGTGGGGGGATTGTTTCCCCGACCAACCTTGGCTCGCGGGCGCCCGGCGCGGGGCGACAAACCAGCATCCTTTGCCATTGTCTACCTACAGTTATAATCTTGGTGCATCCCCTAGATAGCGGGCGAGTATACGCGCAGTGTGCGTCAAAAGCCTAGTAGCCTAACTCACGCTTTAAATTTCTCGCTGCGTTACCAAAGACCTTTACAACCTCCGCGCGCCCCTCACCCGACAAACACACGCACAAACACGGCATTTCATGTCCATTCGGGAATAAGCGCGAGGGCGGTAGTTTTTTCTCACCTGTGCCTTTGCACATGCACTGTGGATCAGGTGTGTTGATTACCTTATAACGCGGGTACTTCGCTTTAAGACGTTCCACAATGTTATTCATTCCGATACCTATCCCATATCGCGCGCATCGTGTAGTGACAGTAATCGCACACCACTATCTTGCACCCCGCCACACGCACCACGTTCTCATTGCCGCGCACACCCCCATGCAATCCCTTACATATCTCACACCGGTCCTTTAATCGCCTATACCACCATTGCGGCAGTATCCACAATAGGACACTATCCCATAGCGCTTGCAACTTCTGTTTAAGCACCCCGTGCGCGTCCCATTAGAATGCCACACGCGCCCACAGCGATCAATTCAAAATACGAACGCTCGATAGCTGCGTGCCAATTGGGGATTGCTTGCCATGCCTGATAGGCGAAATTACTAGCACACAACGCCGCTGCAATCCCTACGTATGCGTAGTAGCCGTAGTGTTTCATACTCGTTCCACTGCTTTTGATTTGTACTCGCGTCGATAGTGCACTTGTGCTTTTTGTGATGCGTCGTACACCGCTTTCGCAGCTTCCGCCATATGCAAAGCGAGCGTTTCCGCATGCAGCTCGTGGTCGCTTTGCGAATCCACGTGCTCTAAGAACTCGTCCATTTGTGCAACGAGCATGCCGTAATGTTGGCGTTTCATTTTATTCCTGTAAGTTTGCGTTAAGCTTCCAACGCCCGTATCCGGCGCGCAATCTTCATGCAATGTTTCTCAACCGTACTGCGCGCTAACTTTAGTCGCTGCGCGACTTCCTCGAGCGACAGCCCCTCACTACGTAGTAGATATACGGCGCGAACGGGTTTCGACAGCTTATCTAGCATAGCAATGCGGGCCGCGATCGAATCCATTGCGATCAAACAATTTTCCGGGTAATCGTATTCCAGCCGCTCGTCCTCGACCTCGCTTTCGTACTGCACCCACTTTAATTTATCGGCGCGATCAATGGCTAGGTTTTTGGCGATCCGAAATAGAAAGCCTTTCGGTTTTTCAATTACCTGCACCAACTCCTGTTGGTATGCGCGAATAAAAGTTTCCTGCGCGATATCCTCCACATCCACCCCCTGTGTGATGCAAAAGATGCAGCGCTTTAACGAGGCATGGTTTTCAATAAACGCACGAGTAACGGGCGTTACGGCTGCATTGTTACCCGCGTGTGGCATTTCTAGCAGTCAGACGAGGAATAGCCCGCATAGGTTGCAGTCGGTGGCGGATCCGTTTTGAGGAACCGAATGTAGTGTTTGATCTCTCGAATTACGCACGCCACTGAACGGTTCGAACCGTCGTAGAAAATGGACCGCGTGCCTTCCTCACCAAAAAACTCGCCCACACACCCAGAATTAAATTCAAGCTCCCACACCTTAATGCGCCGCAAATAATGAAAATCCATCCGCAATCCCCGACGGCGGAACCACGGATCTAGCGCGCAATGTCCCGCTGCGCAGGCAACCGTACCGCACTCGTTTTTCTCCCCCCACCACCCCATCTGCCAATGTTTGCGCCGCTCGTGCGGCGTTAAACGCTTAAGCACGCGAATAGCATTCTCCCACCGCTCAATTTTTTCCGTAAGCGGTAAACAATCAAACAATTTGATACGCTTTTTCATGTTGCACTCCCACTGCGGCGTTGGATGTCGGCAGCGATTTCCTTTATCGCATTACACCCGCAATCGCAATCACGCTCCAAGCCGCGCAGCGCACGACACAGGGGTGTGTGCGAGCTGAATTTAGCCGCTTGTACGAGCGCATCACGTAACGCGACAATCTCGCAAGCAGCTGTCATAGGTCCGTCTTGCACGTCGACGTACAAACGACGGGCGCGCAGCATCTGCGCTGTGTTGAGATCGCGCTCAATAACAAAGTCGCCGCCCGTGCGCGTAAGCCGTTCTCGTTGTGTCAGCATAGGAAAACTCCGATGTAGGAAGATTTTGGTATTATTGCAATTCAAAATTCGTAAACGCCACACTACTCGGCGAGCCGCCTACAGGTATTGCGTAGGTAGGCACAAACAATTCCGCATCCAACGTCAACAGCCACGACTCCCATCGTGCTTGTTTTGATTTTGGTATTACATACCACTGTGAATTGTTATCTACTACGAGTACGTAGGGTCCTTTATGCATAACCTGCGCAATCGCCGCATGGTCGCGGCGCGAATACGCTTCATTCTGCACTTTCAACTCCGTCACCGATTCGCGTGCTTCGTGTAACGCATCGAGCAGTGCTTGTACAAGGTAGCGCGGCACGGCGTTGATATCGATGAGGTGCTGTACTCGGTCGGTACTAAGATCAACCGCGCGCTGATCTACTACCGACTGCAGATTAAAAGTGGTTACGGATTTATCAAACTTTATTCGCCGATGCGGAAGGCAGCGCAATAACTGCGCCTCAATCGCTTCCTTTGCCGCGTACTCCTCATCGCCCGGCGACACATCGGCAGCAATGGCCTCACACGCGCTACACAGATGCAAGCCGTGTACAACAGCCGGGGTTAGCTCTGGGCCTGTGGCGCTGCGTACCTCAACCGCACCGCGTAATGCGTCCTCTGCCTCATCAAACAACGCCCACCCCTTCGGCCGCATGTGCGCTAAGTCGAGCGGAACCTCCATTTTCTTACCGCAGCCGTCGCATTCAAACGTTGCCACAATCGATTTGAGGGACATAGACTTTCTACTCGTATCGTGTTTTCGTGGTAAGATAAGACTTGCCCGGCAAGCAGCTGGCACGCGGCGCGTTCGCATCGCGTACCACTTGCTCCATACGTGTCTCGGTGTCGGCGGGCGAGTCCTTCGAGCACGCCTCGAGTATTCCAATACCTATAACCACTGCGGCGTACACCGCAGCCGTTTTAGTTGACATCAGTACTCGCTCCAAAACTCGATGTGGCGCAGGGTGCGCAGCGCGGCCCGATAGCGAGCACGTCGCCAGCGCTTATAGGCTTGCAGTAGGCGTTTCATGCTTCAGTTATACTCTTAGGTGTCGGTTGCGGCAGCGGAATCATCAAAAGAAACGCTGCTTTGTAGATGTTGCTAAGCGTCACGCCCGGCGGCGGATAAACGCCGTTGTCAACTGCCTTCTTAAACTGCAGCCACACGGTGCGCAATTCTATAGCTGCTTCATACTCGGCGCGCGAGGGCCAGCATTTGCCGGGACTGGAGTAAATGCCGCCATCGACTTTCATTGCCACACGGTCGCAGCGCATGCCGTTACTAAGATGCAGCCACTTGCGACCAACCTTCGTTATCGTAACGTCCTGCGGCAGACCACTACGCACAAGGGAATTGGGTACAAACAGCACTGTGTCTCCGACGTTCATGTTGTTGTCCTTACTTGAGTTTGAATTCGTAGCCAATCGTAATCGTGGTCGTTTCGCGCGGGCCGCAAAGGCCACCCGCACACGAGTTGGAGTAATCGTCGCTCCAACTACCGTCCGGATGCACCGTGTGTTGCTGACGAAAACCGCCGGGGGAAATGTTGTAGTGTTCGCCGAGATCGACAAATACGTGCTTGTACTTCCATTCCGCCGTAACACCTACCAACTCCGCACCGAAGTGGGTTTGGTTACCTCCGAAGTGTTGACCAATGTGACTGATGTGCTGTACTTCGGGGCGGATAGTGTTAGGTTCTAACCGCTCACATACGGCACATCCTGGCAGCACTGCGGCTGCTGAGATGAGGGCGAGCACCGTGGATTTCATGTTTTGGTATTAACTCCGATTATTGTTTAGGAATGGGCGAGACGGTGTAGGGAATCTTGCGCTTATCAAGCAGCTGCATGTGCGCCAGTGCAGCTTTAGCATTGCGGTGTGTGCGCACGATGTCGCCGCACTTGATAGTAAGAGAAAACGGCTCGCACTTAACTAGGGCCGCTTCATTAAAACAAACAAGGTTGCCGTAGCCGTAGAATTTAACAAGGTACTGTGCTGTCGTTTTGGCATCGGGATTCGCGCGACGGGCGCGCACTTGTCCTTGCGCACCGGCTTTGATCTCAGGCACATCCTCGCGCGGCGTAACGACGCGCACGGTGTTACCTTTCTCGAACTGGTAAAACGATTTCATGTAGCAGCCCTCTTGCATTTAAGCGGCGCGCACTTGGGCTCTTTGCGCGGCTCGGTTGCGTCCGGCGTTACGGTGTATTTGATCTGCTTACGATCGAGCATCATTGTGTGCCCGAGCGCAGCGTCTGCGCTCTCAAACGAGCGGACGGCATCACCGTATTTAATTAGAATGGCCATACTGCTCACCGTGTTGGTTTGGGATAGAGCTTCACAGTTTCCGCAAGCGCGTGAGGCCTGAGGATGTTCGCAATACGACACGCAGCGCGAAAGGCGGCCGTGGCGAGTCCTGCGAACGTACCCGAGCACACGGAGTAATACACATCCTCGGCCTCATCCGCGTTTTGGATAACGAGTTGGTGTTTGTCCTTAGCGCGCTTCGCTACGATGTAGGTATGCGATTCGAGCGGGCGATCATTTTCCTCGCCCATTTGCACCGCGTTCTCTGCGTCCTCGTACGCTCCCATCTCGCACTCGGACAGTTCCTCGCACAGTGCTTTCGACAACCGAATGACGATCGGAAACATGTTGCCGGTTGGGCTTATTCGCCGCACCGAACGGGGATTGGTCCCGTCCCAATCGGCCGTAAACGCAACCTCACACACGTTTTCTAATCCGCTCGTAATGAGAGCATTGAAGGCTTTAGGACAGCGGTAGTAATAAAACTTGCGCCCGTCAAGCAAGCCTACTTTGGCCGACAAGTATTCTACTTGCGAGCTTTCGCGGTAGACACACAACGTGCCTTTGAAGTTGAACCGCTTAGGGGCGGTGCCGGGGGCATACTGGCCGCCGCGTCCCGGTATGGCTGTACTTTTCATGTTTACTCCTTTGTGTCCGCTTCGAGCACGAATTTCAGTTGCTCGAGGAGCACGCGCCGATCAGCGGCAAAGTCCGTCACCTGAGGCGCAGTGGGCTTGTACCCGAGGTCCTCGTCCGTTTTCATCAAAGACGGCGGGATCGAGAACACCGTATTCCACTTCAAGTCCCGCGCGCTCCACACGCTCGCAATAGCGTGACTTTGGGTTTTATACGAGTCCGTACGGATATCAAGCTGCACCTTGTACTCGTTGAGCGTGCCGGTTTCCTTGTAGTACACCGATTGCCCTTTACCCGTAACGGCTTTGTAGCTTGATTTCATCGCGGAACTCCGGTTTGGTTGTGAACTCGACTTGCAGATAGTATATAGACTAATTATCTAATCTGCAAGCCGAGATTTTGGTTTTAGAAATGTGGAAGAGGCAGGTGCCAGTAGTACACCGTATGCCCGCGTTTAGATTTTCCTAAACTCCAAGCTACCACCACGTGCCCTTTTTGACGATGTTTGCGCGCCGACTGCCCGTGGCACCAACCGCAAGCAATTCTGTAAGTTCTCATGTCTTACCACCCCATTTTGCCGGCGCAGATCGGCCCGATACCGCGCGCTACCGAATCCTCATCCTCGAGCTTGCGACCGCACACCCCGCAGCGCCCCACGAGCTTGCCGTAGGCACGGCTCGCTGCACCCGGATCCACTGCGATCGCCCGCAGCGTGTCCTTAATATCGCCCTCGTACATGCCGCCCGGCCGTTGCTTGCCGTAGCGCTTGCCGTGTCCGTACTCGGCACCATCTTTGACAAAAATCCACCCACGCCACTTGCCGGCCTCTTCTGCGTCGAGGACAAGGTTGTCGATGCGCACTTTAAGGCGGGTTTTCTCGAACGTGAGTGGGTCCGCGTACATGCCGGAGGGCACGTTGCGCAGGTCGACGGCGAGCAAATCAGCTTCTTCCATCGCAAGCGTCGCCGGGTTATCGCCTTGCGAGGCGATATACGCCTGCTCCGGGTCGGCTACGAAGGCGACCGGCTGGGGCAGGTTTTTGCGAACGGCTTTAATCTGCCCCTCGGAAAGGAAGCCGTTGCGCTGGAAGTACGCGGCGAGCGACTTGGCGAAGCTGTTGTCGCGCTGGTCGGCGTGCCCGATCCACTTCATTACGTCGACGTGCTGTGCAACAAATTCGGTGGCCGCTACGACCTTCTGCGGGTCCTTCAGCCACGCGCCCCCACCCGTAGCCTGGAGCTTGTGCTGATAGCCGTACTGCGGGCGCCGGGTAGTCCTTGCGGCGTACTGTGACTGGGCATCGAGGAACGACGGGCGCGCAGGCTGCGAATTTTCGAGGTACGCAAGCGCATCGGGTGACAGGTGCGACAAGTCGTTTGACATGATGCGGAACTCCGGTTTAGGTGAATACTGCTCGACTGGGAATAGTATATAGACTATCTATCTAGGATGCAAGCGGAGATTCTAGAGACATTTTACCGCCGGCAAAAGGAGGGTGCCGGTCGCGCGAAGAGGGAGCGGTTAAGCGGAGTTCCTATGCAAAGCGCATACGGCGTTAGCTTAAATCGGTTCCTCGCCACCGGCCGTCGCGGTTTGTTTGGAGGCGGATGAACGGGAGACCTCCGGGCCACTCACGACTAACGCCCCGTACTTACACACACGCCAACTGTACGCGCATTTAACCCTCGCGCGCAAAGTCATGCGCACGAATGAGGCGCGATTCGGCAATCGAAAACCTAACATCCCGACTCAACAAAATACGGGTCGATGTCGGTTCAATGCCTTTCGAAATATTGATTTGCAACACGCACGACAAGCCCGCATTCTCAGCGCGCTCGATCGCCGCCTGTAACATACGCAACTGGCGCTGCAACTCCTCGTGCGCGCCGCGTGCCTCGATCTTATCCTCTTCAAACGTACCCATGTACACCCGTTCTCCTCTAAGAAAGCTTCGTGCCCGGCGGCGGCCCCGCAAGCAGCTGCGTAACGTGTGCTTCGAGCGAATCTGCAATGCGTCGCAGAATATCGGGCATCTGTTGCATCATTTCAATTGTTAGTTCCGAGGCAATGCGCGCTCGCAAAGGAACTTCCCTAGTCGGTACAATAAACACGAGCAAGCCCGCGCACCCGAATTCCGCCCGGATGCGCTGTACGATGGGCATCGCTTCCTCATCACGACCAAACATTAGCCCACTCTCTACCTCATCCATTGCGAATCCTTTTAACTGGGTAGTAACACAATCATCTCACCACGACGACTTTAAGCACGTGTTTGAGAATCCAGGCTTTCCATTTTGGCACGAAGTCAACGACAAGAACTCTGTTCTGTCGAGTCGCAGCGTACTTAAATTCGAGAACCTGCTCCATAAGCATCGTATCGTTTATACAGTCCGACGAGGAGCGCGCGCCGATGCGTACGCAGTGTTTACCTACGTACGCCTGCGTGTAAATGTGCTGTTCCGCACCTTGCGGTTCACGCCATTGCGGGGGCAACTTATCACGAGCCGGTGTTTTCACTATTTGTAAATCCCTACGAACGTACCAAAGACACAAGAAACACGAAAATCGCCGCCACTTCCATAAACGAAAGTACCGACATAGCAGTCGTTAAATGCACAAATCCAAGCACCAGCCACGCTAGATGACAGACGAGAATAGCGCTGGCGGCAACAAGTGTCGTGGTGCTCATGTTCGAACTATACCTAAGTAATCGAGCATGAAAGATGAAGTGAAACGATGCGGTGTTAGGGAGCGCGGCTCTGGGCGCTCCCTAACACGCTGCGGCGACAGCCGCAGCGGGCCTCGCTCACAGATCGGCCTGACGCGGCCTCTTGTCGCTCCTTGCCAGTCGCTCCGCTTAGGAGAAGATTTAAGATTCATTCTCACTTTCGTTCCATTCAGGAACAGGAGGGGAGGTGGCTGGCAATCCTCGCGTATCGCTCGAATTTCAGCCAGGACTTGCCTTGAATCTAGGCGCAAAGTCGTTGGTTGTTAGTCTATGCAGTTGCATAGAATTACGGAAAAATGCCTTAAAACTTGCTTTGATGAGCAAATAGTATTT